>Ga0209188_1000337_pt1 | contig 48630 bp, 45 predicted proteins | sample C_130625_EF_Meta_FD_187307 | JGI IMG/M metagenome (GOLD analysis project Ga0209188, IMG submission 187307) | Freshwater microbial communities from Lake Croche, Canada to study carbon cycling - C_130625_EF_MetaG (SPAdes) (version 2) | ecosystem: Environmental > Aquatic > Freshwater > Lake...
AAATTTAAATAAATAATACTCTTAAGATTTTTTTACTATTTATTTAAATTTTATAAAATATAAATTTAAATAAATAATACTCTTAAGATTTTTTTACTATTTATCTAAATTTTATAAAATATAAATTTAAATAAATAATACTCTTAAGATTTTTTTACTATTTATTTAATGAAATACAAAAAAGCCCTGATACAATATCGGGGCTTTTTTTGTAGTACCTATTTAGATATAAAGAAGCAAATTTAATTGGATTACGATGCGCGAACTTCTGTGCATAGCGTTAAAAAAATGACTTAAGTTCATCGTTAAAAAATTGTGCATGTCTGAGCGAAGTGAGTTCACAATTTTAGATGAACGTAGTCGTTTTTAGCGTCATGCACAGCAGAGAGCGAGAGGAATTCAATTATATAAGCTTCTTTAAATAAAAAACTACAAATTAAATAAGCCCTTATTAATTAACTGCAGGGTCTTTACTTTATGCACACTAGGAATAAGCAATGAAATATTATGATGGCTACCTCCGTAACTTACCATTGTTACTGGTATCTCATTAATAGCTGTAAATAATTTATTTAGTACTGCATCAGTTTTAGCAATTTCATTGCCCACAATAGAAACAATGGTTTGGTCTTTTTCTATTTCTACAGAAGCAATTAAGCTGAGTTCTGCAATGATTTCATTTAAATGTAGATCTGTATCAATGGTTACTGATACGGCTACTTCAGAAGTCGTAATCATATCAATAGAAGTTTTGTACTTCTCAAACACTTCAAATATTTTTCTTAAAAATCCATAAGCCAACAACATTCTGCTACTTTTAATTTTAATGGCTATAATATTATCTTTAGCAGCTACTGCTTTCACCCCTTCACTACCTGCTTCTTTTTTAATGACCGTACCTGCTGCAGAAGGCTGCATGGTATTCAATAGTTTAACAGGAATATTTTCTTGTTGGGCAGGCCAAATACAAGTGGGATGTAAAATTTTGGCACCGAAATAAGCAAGCTCCGCTGCCTCATCAAAACTTAATTGCTCTATAGCTACCGTCTTGTCTACGACTCTTGGATCATTGTTATGCATGCCATCAATGTCTGTCCAAATTTCACATACACTTGCTTTTACTGCAGCTGCAATCAGAGAAGCGGTATAATCACTTCCTCCTCTTTTCAAATTGTCTACTTCACCTTTGGCATTAAGACAAATATAGCCTTGGGTAACAAATAATTTTGCATTGGGATGAGCAGCCAAAGTATCTTTTAATTTAGTTTCTATGGCCACCAAATCAGGCTCATCATTTACATCCAATTGCATAAAATCTAAGGCAGGCAATAATACATGATTGATTTTCTCTTGCTCTAAATACAAAGAAAAAAGTTTTGTACTCATCAATTCTCCTTGTGCTAAAATATCTTTATTCAATGCATCGCTTAATGAAATTTTTTGTGTGATACGTAGAAACTCAAAATGCTCGGTAATCATTTCATTGGCTTTGACTATTAGCGCTTCTACCGAAAGTAATTCAAGAATAAAAGCTCTGTACTGCTTCTCCAATACATCTACTTTTTCAATGGCTGATTTTTTATTGGCAGAGGCCAAAGACTTACTTATTTCTACTAAGGCGTTGGTAGTGCCACTTAATGCACTAAGCACAACAATGGTAGCTTCTTTATCACGCGTTATTAATTGTGATACTTGATGCATGCGCTCAGGCTTGCCTACACTGGTCCCGCCAAATTTCATTATTTTCATTACAACTTTTTTCTAGGCTTAAAAGTAAACGGTCCTTATTACATCAACTTATGACAAACAAAAATTCGTCCTTCAAAATTTATATTCTTTAAAATGGAAGATCATCAACCGGAGCATCTTCATTTCCACCTGCGCTTGCAGAAGTTGGGTGGTAACTATTGCCCATATTTTGATCTGCTGGATTTCCTGCTCCATCTGAGCTTCCAGATCCAGAAGGTTTAGCACCTAATAATTGAACCGATACAATTCGTAATGTTAACGATGCACCGTTTCTTCCATCGGCAGTGGTATAGGATCTTACATCAGGTGTTCCTTCTACATATACTTGAGTACCTTTTTTTAAATAAGGGGCTACAGCAGTTCTGTCTGTCCAATAAGAACAATCCACCCAGGTGGTTCTATCTTTTTGATTGCCTTGCGCATCTTTATAACGTTCTGTATGGGCAACATTAAAATTGATGACTGTTTTGCCATTGACGTTGTTTACTAGGGCATCTTTACCCAAATTTCCGATTACTTGTAGCTTGATCATTTTCTGTTATTTAGTCGTTTTATAATATCATCGTTTGAAAGTGAAGATAGTATTTTTTAGAATTTTGAACTGAAAACTCAAGCCCATTTTATGAACATTCTGCGATTTAGTAAAGATGAATTACTTTTGTGCTAAGCCAACTTTTAACTGGCCAAAAATTATGAGCAAGAAAGGCAAGGTTTTAGTCGCAATGAGCGGCGGTATCGATAGCACTGTAGCAGCTTTAATGTTACACAACGAAGGCTACGAAGTAATCGGCATTACCATGAAAACATGGGACTACGCCACGAGCAATGCCAATGGAAAAGAAACTGGTTGTTGCAATATTGACTCTTTCAATGATGCCCGTTTAGCAGCCGTGAATAACGGATTTCCCCATTTCATTTTAGATATTAGAGAAGAATTTGGTGATTTTGTCATCGAGAATTTCGTTGAAGAATATTTAGCAGGCCGCACACCCAACCCCTGTGTGATGTGCAATACACATATTAAATGGAGTGCCTTGTTAAAAAGAGCCGACGCTTTAGGCTGTGATTTCATTGCCACAGGTCATTATGCCAAAGTCCGACAACACAGTAATGGACGTTATGTAATTTCAAAAGGCTTAGATAGCACCAAGGACCAGAGTTATGTATTATGGGGGGTGGATCAAGATTTATTAAGTAGAACAATTTTGCCTTTGGGTGGGATGCATAAAAAAGACATCAAACAAATGGCCATTGATATGGGTTATCCCGAACTAGCTAAAAAAAGCGAGAGCTATGAAATTTGTTTTGTCCCAGACAATGATTACCGTGGATTTTTAAAAAGACGTGTAGATGGATTGGAAGAAAGAGTCAATGGAGGGTGGTTCTTAGATACAAAAGGAAAAAGATTGGGCAAACACAAGGGCTACCCTTTTTATACCATCGGACAAAGAAAAGGTTTGGAGATTGCCTTAGGCAAACCTGCTTATGTGGTATCTATTGATCCCATCAAAAATGTGGTAGTGATAGGAGATGAAAATGATTTGGACCAAAATGATATGTTGGTCGCTAAATTAAACTGGATCAAATACGATCATATAGATGATGAAATGGAACTGATGGCTAAAATTCGATACAAAGATGAAGGCGCACTATGTACTTTATCCAATACCAATAATGGCGTGCAGGCTAGATTTTATGAAAATGTAAAAAGCATTGCGCCTGGGCAAAGTGCAGTTTTTTATGAAGGAGATGATGTGGTCGCGGGGGGTATTATACAAAGTGGACTTTTAATTCCAAAGTCACCATTCACTGTCTAATTTAATGAGCAATTTTTTGCAGTAATGCGCCAAATAGGGTGTCTGCTTGCTTATCATAGCCAATGAAATATTCTTGGGCAATTAATTTGAATTTGTTAGTGGCCAATAGCTTTTCAATTTGGGCTTCATTTTCATTTTTATACACTGAACATGTAGCTGCCAATAGGTAGCCCCCTAGTTTTAAAGCAGGTGTTAAATGATGCAAGATTTTTGCTTGCAATGTTGTAAAACTATCCAATTGATTTTCGGTAAAGCCCATTAAGTTTTCGGGCGTGCGACCCCAAGTGCCAGACCCAGAACAAGGTAAATCTGCAAAAATAAAATCAAATTGTCTTTTAATGTCAAAAGGCAATGTAATGTCTACTACTTGCAAGGAAGCGGGTTGAATACCTGCTTCTTTTAAACGCTTTTCACAATTGAATAAAATATTTTCTCTGATGTCTGAGACATGTAATTGAACATTGGGAATAAAATCTTTAATTAAAATTGATTTGCCCCCACTGGCAGAACAAGCATCCCAAGCCACCAATGGTTTTTCGGTCACTGGAATTAATTGTAACAAATTGGCTAGTGATTGGGAATTAAAATCTTGAATGACAGCGTCTTTATTAAGCACTAAAATATTTTGAAGCGAACTTGTATTTGGCAAGGCAAAAGACATTTCATTGATCGACTCAAAAAACAATCCGGCTTTTTCCAAGCTGGCTTTGACTAATTCTTTTTTACCAGGTCTTGCACGAATAAACAATAAAGGTTGTTGTAAATGAGCTTCGATAAATTTTGGAATATCTATGGCAGGTGAAATCAAATTTTTCAAAGGAAATTCCGCACTCAATTTTCTAAAATATTCATAACAAATGGTACTAATATTCTTACGATCTTTACTGCCATGTTTTTTATTAGCAGCAAAATATGTTTTTAAATACAAGGCAAAAGGCGTGGGCCCCTCATATTCTCTCACTAATTTGTCTGCAACGTTCTGATGTGAATGATGGTATTTATCAATGGTCATTTCCAAATTTATGTGGGTTGATTTTGGGTGCTGCAAATATCCGTTTAAAACTGCTAAATTAGCCTTCTAAAGAGCAAAGGAATGAAGGCAGTACAACTAAGTCCTAAAATATATATAATATATTGATAATCAATTATTTATATAGAAATTGCATTTTTTTCAATTTTAATTTTAATTATTTGTTTAAGTACCTTACCTTTGCCCTCCTGAAAATTAAATAGTACATGGCAAATCACTCGGCTACAAAAAAAGACATTAGACAAGCAGCAAAACGTCGCGACAGCAACCGTTATTATGGTAAAACTACCCGTAACGCGATTCGTGAATTAAAAATCGTAGACGATCAAAAAGTTTACAATGAAAAGTTGCCAAATATCATGTCTCAAATTGATAAATTAGCAAAACGTGGCATTATCCACAAAAACAAAGCAGCTAATTTAAAGAGCAAATTGGCTAAACATGTTGCTGTTAAAGCAACTGCTTAGATGATGCTTTCAAAATAATTAAGATTAATTAATCAATTATACCCATCCCGCCCCGAGCATTCGAGGCGGGATTTTTTTTATGTATCTTCGCGCTATGACTGAAAAGATACTCATCCTCGATTTCGGAAGCCAGTATACACAGCTTATTGCCCGCGCGGTAAGAGAAGCCAATGTGTATTGCGAGATAAAGCCTTTCAATAGCAAAGTAGACTTTGATTCCACCTTAAAAGGAGTCATTTTAAGCGGGTCTCCTGCTAGTGTCAACGAAGCAGATGCACCCAATCTAGATATCAAGGCCATTTTGGATAAGCTTCCTGTACTAACCATTTGTTATGGTGCCCAATTAAGTGCAAAGAACTTTGGGGGCAAGGTAGAAAAATCAAACAAAAGAGAATACGGTCGTGCACAATTGCGGATTCAAAAGGATGACGTGATATTTAAAAATATAGCCAATAATAGTCAGGTATGGATGAGTCATAGTGATTCCATAACACAGCTGCCATCAGATTTTGAACTCTTAGCCGATACAGAGAGTATTCCAGTGGCCGCTTTTAGAAAAAAACAGGACAATGGCCATAGCCTACACGGATTTCAATTTCATCCTGAAGTATACCACTCTTCTGAGGGTAAAAAGATGATAGAAAACTTTTTGGTAGGCATTTGTGGTTGCCAACAAAATTGGACCCCTTCTTCCTTTGTGCAAGAAACAGTAGACAAACTAAAAGCTCAGATTGGAGATAGTCATGTAATTATGGCTTTGAGCGGAGGGGTGGACAGTACGGTTGCCGCTACCCTTATTCATAGAGCCATTGGAGACCGATTACATGGCATTTTTGTTGACAATGGTGTACTGCGTAAAAATGAGTTTCAAGACGTTTTAGACATCTATAAGACCCTAGGATTAAATGTAACAGGCATTGATGCTAAAGATATGTTCTACGATGCACTTGCAGGCAAGTCTGAGCCTGAAGAGAAGCGAAAAATTATAGGAAAACTATTTATAAATGTATTTCAATTAGAAGCTTCTAAAGTATTGGAAGCCAAATTTTTAGGTCAAGGAACAATTTATCCTGATGTGATTGAGAGCGTAAGTGTACACGGGCCTTCTCAAACCATCAAGTCTCACCACAATGTGGGTGGTTTACCCGACACCATGCACCTTCAATTGGTGGAGCCCCTTAGGTATTTATTCAAAGATGAGGTGAGAAAAGTAGGCCTTGAATTAGGCATACCTGCTAATTTAATAAATAGACACCCGTTCCCAGGACCAGGACTGGCCATTCGTATATTGGGAGATATTACCAGAGAAAAAGTAGCCCTTTTACAAGCAGCCGATCATGTATACATGAACGCCTTAAAAGAGTTTGACTTATACTCTAAAGTATGGCAGGCCGGTACCATTTTACTACCCGTAAAAAGTGTGGGGGTAATGGGAGATGAAAGAACTTATGAATTTACCATTGCCCTAAGAGCAGTTACCTCAGTAGATGGAATGACCGCCGACTGGGCACACTTACCCTATGAGTTTTTAGCCCATGTAAGTAATGCCATTATCAATGAAGTACGTGGTATAAATAGAGTTGTTTATGATATAAGCTCTAAACCTCCTGCTACTATTGAGTGGGAATAAGACCATATCGAATTTAAATTATTTTACTTTAGTATTTTTATCTTATAAAATTGAAATCAAAACATTGATATTCAATAAATTAAAATAAGTTAATTCAACTTTTTCTTTAAGCTTGTAATTTGATCCTGTAAATTATTCACTACGCCAGCCAATTGATCCACATTCCACATAGGTTGTGTACCTGCTTTGTGTATGATATAAACAGCTTTCCAAATCTCCACAATATCAGTGGCATTTACTTGATATGGCTCGTATAAAGGATTGTCGCTCAACAAAGTAAGCCTATCTCCATTTCCCTCTTTTGACCTATCATCGTTGGTAATAATACGTTTATAGACCACCCCATCTGCATTGGAAACTACGATATAAGTATTGCTATTTTTCACCTCTTTAAAGCTTTCTACCTTCTCCCCCACAATTACACTTCCACTTGGGGTGGGTAACATACTATCCCCTAAAATTTCAAAAGCACGATAGTCGCCTGGTGCCAACATGGGTAATGTAAAAGTATTTAACTCGTCTAGGAACTCAGGGTCGGCGTAGCCTGCCAAATAACCTGCTGCTGCCTTCACCGGTACAAAGGTAACCATGGATGCCAATGAAATACGCTTGTCCGATTTCAAGGCTCTGCGACGTTCCATATAATTATTGTTGGAGCCATTTGAATCTTCCCCATTGGCACTTAATAAGGCCAAATCTTGAAATAAAAATTCCTCCAAACTAATGGAGAATTTTGCACAAATGGTTTCCATTACTTCCAAGCGAGGCTCGGCTCTTTCTTCTTCATAGGCCCCTACTAAGGAACGCTTGATTTGAAGTTGATTGGCTAACTCTTCTTGTGTCCATTCGCGCTGCTTTCTGATGTACTTTAAATTTTTTCCTGCGTATGACATAACTAATGATTTTAGTGCAATATACTAAATAATTTAGTATTACCAAATATTTTTAGCATTTTCTTTATTTTGTTGCGCGGGCCTATCTTGGTAACTTGCATTATGGCAAAGATGAAAGAAGAAAAACCCCTTATTTTAATTACCAATGACGATAGTATCAGTGCCCCTGGTATTAAAGCCTTGGTGGAAGCAGTCAATGACCTTGGCAAAGTGGTGGTAGTGGCACCCGATAAACCACAAAGCGGTATGGGACATGCCATTACCCTTGGACAACATTTAAGATTACAAAAAGCCCATATTGTAGATGGCGTAGAAGCTTATACTTGCAGCGGTACACCAGTAGATTGTGTAAAATTAGCAGTAGATAAAGTATTACATCGCAAACCTTCTATTTGTTTAAGTGGGATCAATCATGGCGCAAACCACTCTATTAATGTGATTTACTCCGGCACTATGTCGGCTGCCTTAGAAGCGTCTATTGAAAGTATTCCCAGCATTGGCTTTAGCCTATTGGATCTAAGCATTGAGGCCGATTTTACTGCAGCCCAACATTATGCTAGAATTATTGTAAAAAAATTATTGGCAGATAAAAACTTGGACAAGCACCTTTGTTTGAATGTAAACATTCCAAAAGTGCCTACCGATTTAATCAAAGGAATCAAGATTTGCAAACAGTCTTATGCTAAATATGATGAGAAATTTGTTGAAAGAACCGACCCCCATGGTAAAAAATACTATTGGCTCACCGGCGAGTTTGTGAACTTTGATAAATCTAAAGACACCGATGTATGGGCACTTAAAAATAATTATGTGAGTGTGGTGCCGGTGCAATTTGATTTGACCAATCATGTCATTAAAGAGCAACTAAGTAAAAAATGGAAATGGTAAAAGACAATTATATTATTGGTGTATTGGTTGGCTTGACCATGCCCTTCCTAGGGTTTTTAATTTTTTATGAGTGGAAATTTAGTGCTTTTAGTTTGGAAGAATTTTTAGATTTGCTGAATCGTCAAAAATCTATTTTATCGGCCATGATTAGTATCTCCCTACTGATGAACGGCGTTTTACTCACCATCTTCTTTCAAAAACAAAAAGACAAAATAGCCAAGGGCGTATTTTTTACCACCTGTATTTACGCTATCATCGCGATTGCGTGTAAATGGTTTTTATAAATGAAATATTACATCATAGCTGGTGAAGCCAGCGGAGACTTACATGGCGCCAATTTAATTAAAGCGCTCAAAACCATGGACAACCAGGCTGTAGTGCAATGTTGGGGTGGCGATTTAATGCAAGCTGCTGGCGGCAATTTAGTCAAACATTATAGAGATTTAGCCTTTATGGGACTAGTTGAAGTACTTTTTAATTTAACCACCATTATTAAGAATATACATTTTTGTAAAAAAGATATTAAAGCATTTGAACCTGATGTATTAATCTGTATTGACTACCCTGGATTTAATTTAAGAATCGCAAAATGGGCCAAGCTAGAAAATTTAAAAGTAATTTATTTTATTGCCCCACAGGTTTGGGCTTGGAAAGAAAATAGAGTACCTGCCATGCGCGCAAGTATTGATAAATTATTATGCATTTTACCTTTTGAGCAACAATATTTTAAAGATAGATGGGATTGGGAAGTAGATTATGTAGGACATCCTTTAATGGAAGTGATCGCAGCCCAAGAAAATTTAGCGCATCCCCTGCCTCAATTCAAAGACGAGCCCATTATTGCTTTATTGCCGGGTAGCAGAAAACAAGAGATTGAAAAAAAATTACCCATCATGTTGTCTGTGGCCATTCATTTTCCTGGCCATCATTTTGTGGTGGCACAAGCACCAGGATTAGACGACGATTGGTTTGCTTCTTTGATTCCATATCAACCCAATGTGCATGTGGTCAAAGCGAGTACCTATGCCCTTTTACAACATAGTCAAGCGGCCCTAGTGACCAGCGGCACTGCAACTTTAGAAACCGCTTTATTAGGCGTGCCTGAAGTGGTTTGTTACAAAGGCAACCCCATTACTTTTGCCTTAGCAAAGCGTTTTGTAAAAATTAAATTCATCGCCCTAGTGAATTTAATTATGGAAAAAGAAGTGGTAAAAGAATTGATTCAAGAAAATTTAAACACCGATAACCTAGTAGTTGAATTGACTAAATTATTGGAAGATCCTACAACGCAAAAAAAGATACAAGCCGATTATCAAGCCCTAAAAAATAAATTGTATTCTGGAGAAAAAGCATCTGAGGTTGCTGCAGATATTATCTTGAGAACAATACAGCACAAATAATTTAATGCTTAAAATAAGGCAGGATAAAGAATCTAAAAAGCATTACGATTAATCCTACTAAAAACACAAGTAAAGAAATTCGATTCATGCCATGCATGGCCTTCATCATTCCAGATCTTTCTTGATTTGGATCACGTTTTACAATAAATAAGTACTCTCCTATTTGTCTTAAAAATTTCATAGGTTTCTTTTTGTAAAGTTAATTAAACTTGTTTCGCTAACCAGGCTTTTAAATGTGCAGCTATTTGAACTGATTCAATGATGAAGCCATCATGTCCATAGACCGAATCAATAGCCACCAAGGTAGCTTGAGGCATATGTTGTTCCATAAATCTTTGTTCATCTAATGGACATAAAATATCACTGTTGATACCTATAATAAAGGTAGGAATTTGAATGGATTGTAAAGTGGCTATTAAATCTCCTCCTCTTTTTCTTGCCAAGTGATGACTGTCCATTGATTTTGTCAACAACCAATAACTATAAGCATTAAATCTTTTCACCAATTTATCTCCTTGATAATTGATGTAAGAAGAGGCTTTGAAATTGTCAATTTTTTCAGGATCCTCGTCGGTTTGTTTCTCTTGAAAGATGCCATAATTCCGATAAGTCAACATGCCAATCGCCCTTGCTGCTTTTAATCCCTTAGCACCAGCATTGGGAGAAGGTTCATTCCAAGTACAATCTGCTTCAATGGCCAATCTTTGTGCGGTATGTACTGCAACTCCCCAAGCACTTTCGGAAGGTGAAGTAGCAATCAAAAACATTTTTTTTATCAAAGTCGGTTCAAAGATGGCCCACTCCAAGGCTTGGTAACCACCCATGCTTCCACCTAACAATAAATCAATGGAATCAATGCCTAAATGTTTTCTCAATAAAATATGCGCTTGTACCATATCCCTAATGGTTACTGTTGGAAATTGTTCAAACCCAATTGAAGTACCCACAATTTCGCTACTCAATGGACCCGTTGATCCATAGCAAGAACCAATGATATTGGCACAAACAATATAATAATCGTTTGGATTAATTAAATAACCTTCACCAATCAACCCTTTCCACCAATCTGCAGCATCGGAATTAGCGGTTAAAGCATGACATACCCAAGCCACTTTTTTACCTATTGCATAGCTGCCATAAGTATGATAAGCCATCTTTAGTTGCGGCAAGCGCACCCCACATTCCAGCATAAAAGGGGCATCATATTGATAAACCAATGGTTCCATTTTTTTCAAATTCTAATGCAAAGTAACTATCTATTTGAATTACATTTGCATATTCATTGGAATTTATATTTCAATTAACTAACAAATATTATTTTATGGCTAGGATGATCGTGACTAGGATGAATGATGGCTTTGCTTTCAATGCAGTAGATGAAGCCCATAATACCATGCGCATGGACATTCCAGTAGACCAAGGTGGCCATGGAACTGGACTTAGACCTATGCAAACTTTATTGAGTGCGCTGGGTGCTTGCAGTGGTGTAGATATTGTAATGATATTAAACAAACAAAAAGAAACCATAGAATTTTTTGAAATGGTTATTGATGGTGAAAGAGAAACAGGAAAAGAACCTGCTTTGTGGCAGACCATTCATATTGTTTTCAAATTCAAAGGTACTATGACCAAAGAGAAAGCAGAAAAAGCTTGCGCTTTGTCCATAGATAAATATTGTTCTGTAGCAGCTACCCTAAAAGCAGCTGGAGCGGTAATAACTTGGACCGTTGAAATTGGATAGAAGCTAAACGAATAAATATAGCTCCTAAAAAGATTAGTAATTAATAGTAAGAATTTTAAAATAATTGTATGAAGCATACGCAATCAAAATTAATTAGATCGCAGATTCCAAGAACAGCTGAAGGGGAACATGCAAGCCCAATGTTTCTAACAAGTAGTTTTTGTTTTGATAATGCCGAAGCTATGCGTGCTGCTTTTGCAGATGAAACGGATGTAAATATTTATAGCCGTTTCTCTAACCCGAATGTACAAGAGTTGGTAGATCGTTTATGTATTTTAGAAAATGCGGAAGCAGGTTTTGCTACGGCTACAGGAATGAGTGCAGTATTTGGCTCCTTTATGGCTTTATTAAAAAAAGGAGACCATCTTTTATCTTGCGAATCCGTTTTTGGAAGTACACATACTGTTGTTTCTAAATACTTACCTAAATATGGCATTGATGCTAGTTATGTAAGTGCCAATGCCACTGCTGCTCAGTGGGAGGCAGCTATTACACCACAAACTAAAATGATCTATTTAGAAACGCCTACGAATCCTGGATTAGAAGTGATAGATATTGCGATGGTAAGTGCTATTGCTAAAAAGCATCATATTATTTTAAATGTGGATAATTGTTTCGCTACTCCCATTGGTCAAAAGCCTATCGACTTAGGAGCAGATATAGTGATTCATTCTGCTACTAAATGGATTGATGGACAAGGTCGCGTTTTAGGCGGCGCCATTGTAGGTCGCCAAGATTTAATCCATGAAATATATTTATTCTGCCGTGCTACAGGCCCTTCTCTTTCTCCCTTTAACGCATGGATATTAAGTAAAAGCTTAGAAACTTTAGAAGTAAGAATGGAAAGACATTGCAGCAATGCATTATTTGTTGCAGAAAAATTGGAAGGCCATTCAAAAATAAATTTTGTTAAATATCCTTTCTTAGCCTCACACCCACATCATGCCATTGCCAAAAAGCAAATGACCAATGGGGGCGGTATTCTTTGTTTTGAAATTAAAGGCGGCATTGAGGCAGGCCGTACATTTTTAAATCATTTAAAAATGTTATCACTTACTGCAAATTTAGGAGACACCAGAAGTATTGCTTCCCACCCTGCTAGTACTACACATTCAAAACTTTCACCAGCTGAAAGAGCTGCGGTAAGTATTAGTGATGGACTCATAAGAATATCAGTTGGCCTGGAACACAAGGAAGATATACTAGAAGATATACTGCAAGCTTTAGAAGCTTAATTCTAAAATTTCATTTATCAATATTATGCCTCTTCCTAGGGGCATTTTACATTATTTTAAGTAAATTGATATCGTAAAATTCAATTTAACTATGAAGCCTAAAATTGGTGTAATGCTGTCCTCCATGATGTTCTTACAATATTATGTTTGGGGTGCTTGGTATGTAACGATGGGCACTTATATGGGTGAAGTTTTAAAATCATCAGGGGTGGATGTGGGCGCTGCTTATAGTGCTGGTGCCATTGCTACCATAATTAGTCCCTTTTTTGTTGGGATGATTGCCGACCGATTTTTTGCAGCTCAAAAAATTATGGGGGTATTGCATATCGTAGGTACTGTCCTATTATTGTATGCAACCCAAGTAACCAATAACGGTTTTTATTGGGTGATCTTGATTTACTCATTAATGTATATGCCCACCATCGCCTTAAGTAACAGTGTAGCTTTTGCGCAAATGACCGACCCAGGAAAACAATTTCCTTGGATTCGTGTTTTTGGTACTTTAGGTTGGATTGCTGCAGGTTTAATGATTAGCCAATTGGGCATTGAAAAGACAGCAGGTACTTTTCATATGGCCGCCATTGCTTCTTTGATACTGAGTATCTTAAGTTTCGCGATGCCCAATACGCCTCCAAAAGCAAAAACAGAAAAAGTAGCTGTATCTGGAATTATAGGTATGGATGCCTTGGTCTTGTTTAAAACTAGGTCTTTTTTAATCTTCTTTATTGCTGCTGTTGCCATTTGTATTCCTTTGTCTTTTTATTATGGATTTGCCAACCCTTTTTTAAATGAGATTGGATTAGATAATGTTGCAGGAAAAATGACCCTTGGACAAGTTTCAGAAGCCTTATTTATTTTGGCCATCCCTTTTATGTTTAATAAAGTGGGCGTGAAAAATATGCTTATTTTAGGTGTCAGCGCTTGGTTAGTTCGCTATGTATTTTTTGCTTATGGCAATACCGACCATAGCTGGATGTTGTATGCAGGTATTATTTTGCATGGAATATGTTATGACTTTTTCTTTGTAACAGGTTATATGTACACAGAGAAAAAAGCGGGAGAAAAAATTAAAAACGCTGCACAGGGCTTGTTTACTTTTGCCACTTATGGCGTTGGTATGTTTATTGGTACTAAGTACAGTGGCTTTGTGGTAGACAAGTATAAAGTATCAACCAATGCCATTACTGCTGGTGCTGCGCATAATTGGAATTCGATTTGGTTAACGCCCGCAGCCATTGCAGGTGCGGTATTAATTGCCTTTATTTTATTCTTTAATGATAAAAATGAAACTACCGCTGTAGCTTAAAATTATTTGAACAAAAAACAATTATAAAAATTTAAAAATTATTAAAGATGCGTATTGCAATGTTAGGAGCAGGTTTTATTGGACGTTTTTATGCGGATGCCCTGCAAGGTTATAGAAGTAAAGATAAAGTAGTAAGTATTTACGCTCGTCGGGAAGCTTCTGCCACTAAGTTTGCTGCAGATTATCATTGTGCTCATTGGACCACAGATATGGAAGCAGCTATCTCCCACCCCGATGTGGATGTGGTATGTATTGCCCTTCCTAATAATATTCATGAGATGGCTGTGATGTTATGTTGCAAACATAAAAAAGCGGTAATGACTACTAAACCATTAGGCCGTAATGGAGAGGAAGCAAAGCGTATGTTAATGGCTGTAGAAGAAGCAGGTATATTCAATGGATATTTAGAAGACTTGGTATATACGCCTAAATTTATCAAGGCCAAACAATCTGTGAAAGAAGGTGCCATAGGAAGAATCTTATGGGCCAAGTCTCGTGAAACACATCCTGGCCCCCATAGTGATTGGTTCTGGGATATTGAACAAGCAGGTGGTGGTTGTATTTTAGATTTAGGTTGCCATTGTGTTGAAATCTCAAGGTCCTATATTGGAAAAGACATTAAGCCCATTGAAGTAATGTGCTGGGCTGATACACAAGTAAAACCTATTGATGCAGAAGACCATGCCATTGGACTTGTAAAGTATGAGAATGGTGCCATTGGTCAGTTTGAAGTAAGCTGGACATTCAGAGGTGGCTTAGATTTACGTGACGAAGTCATGGGCACAGAGGGTACTATTTGGATCAATAGTTTTTTAAGAACTGGTTTTGAAATGTTCACTACCGGAAAAGGAGGCGATTATATTTCAGAAAAATCGGAAAGCAATAGTGGTTGGTTATTTCCAGTAGGTGATGAATTAAATGAATTAGGCTATAACCATATGTTCATGGATATGTTTAATGCTATGGAGAAAGGTGACGCACCTAAAGAAACATTTTACGATGGCTACATAGTGAACTGTATATTAGATGCTGCTTATCGTTCTGCTAAGTCTAAATTATGGGAGCCTGTTCTATTAGATATCTGGAGAGGTAAGACAGGTTTAACAAAAGAAAGTCATTTAATAGCATACGATCAAGATCATTACTTAATTAAAGAAGAAATGACCCATTATGGCACGAAGAAATTAATCTTAAAGCATAAGACCACAGGAAAGATTACAGAGCAAGTGATTGATTAATAACTAAGTTTCTATTTTACTAATTATTGCAATTAAAAAAAAGCACTCCTCAAAAAGGGGTGCTTTTTTAATAAACATTTATATATAAACTCTGTGAAGTTTTCTTTACCAATTGTAGTTTAATTTTTTTTTAGACTTGCTCTTTTTAAAGATAAACTATAAATTTATTTTAAACTTTTCAAAATTCTGAATAGACGTCAAAATATCCTCAAACGGATGCTTAGGGAAATCTTGTTCTAAGAAATAATACTTCATTCCAGCTATGTCAAAAATTTTAAAGGTTTCTTTAAAATCATAAGAGCCGGTACCAAAAGGAACAATATTTCCAGCTGCATCCATATCTTTTACATGTACTAGTGGGAAACGACCTTTATTATTCTTGAATATATCTATCGGATTTTTTTTGGCTTTAAAAACCCACCCTAAATCCAATTCCATCTTCAAAATGTCAGCAGCTATTTGGGTTAAAAAATAATCATAGGAAACAATTCCACCTGTTGTATTAAATTCAGTTGCATGGTTATGATACACTAATTGCAAACCGGCTTTCTTTGCCTGCTCTCCTGCCTTTTGTAAAATAACTGCAGCTTCTTTAATTTCATCAGCAGTATCAATTGGGATATTAGCACAAACAATGTACTCTATTCCTGCTTCTGCTACCATGTCAACCAGCTCTTGACTATTGTCTTTCAAATTCTTCATTACTGGAAACTTCACTGGCTGTCCATCAGGACCCAATGGTAATTTGCTACCTGGTGGTAAACGAAATGGAGCACCCACCACATGATGGGAACGCCAGTCCATTCCCATGTCCTTTAATAAACTTTTAAATTCCTTAGATTTTTTACCATAGAACCCAGGTTGCTTACTAAAAGCAGATTCTATATTTTTATACCCCGCTGCTGCTACTTTTTGCAAAGCGCCAACTGTGTCAATATCCATCTCATTAAATAAAGTAAACAACTGTATACCCGGTGCTGGTAAATTAGGTCCAGCAAAAATATTGGCCCAACTTGAATTAGTTAATAAAGTTCCACCTATTGATAAGGCTGCAGCTTCTTGTAAAAATTTTCTTCTCGTATTCATTGTATCTTGATTTTAAATAAATTTATATTAAAAATTATAAGTTAATAAATTATTTTGTCCAATTTAGTTTTAGCATTTTCACATCTCTTGAATTAGGTCCTACCATTATATTAAAATCGCCCGACTCCCAGTCGTACTTTAAATCAGAATTGTAAAATTTCAATAAATCTGGGGTAATTTCAAACCCAACTTTCTTTGTTTCACCCGCAGCTAATTCTATTTTTTGAAAGCCCTTCAATTCTTCTACTGGTCTTGTCACTGATCCTACCAGATCTCTAATGTACATTTGAACTACTTCTTTACCAGGAGTAGCACTTGTATTTTTTACTTCCACGGTGGCCATTAATTTTTTATTACCTTTCAATACAGTGTCTGAAAGGGTGAAATTGCTGTATTCAAATTTTGAATAACTTAAGCCATAACCAAATGGATATAAGGGTTCATTGCTCACATCTAAATAATTGGATTGGAATTTAGAAAACCATTTGCCTAAAGGTCTGCCTGTATTTTTATGATTGTAGTACAAAGGAATTTGACCTACATTTTGAGGGAAGCTCATACTTAATTTACCAGATGGGTTTACGTTACCCAATAAAGCATCTGCAATGGAATAGCCCGCTTCAGAACCAGCAAACCATACATCCAAAATAGATGGAACATTCTCATCTTCCCAAGTTAACGTAAGTGGACGTCCATTAAATAAAACGAGTACCACAGGTTTCCCAGTGGCTAGTAAGGCTTTTAATAGTTTTTGTTGCACAGCAGGCAAATCTAAATTAGAACGAGAAGCACTTTCTCCACTACTTTCTGCACCTTCTCCTAAAGCTGCAACAACTACATCTGCATTCGCAGTAACTGTCAAAGCTTCTTGTATCAATTGATCGGCAGTTCGAGTATCTCTTTCCATGTCTTTGCCAAACATGGTTTGACGCTTTTGTAATTCAAAATCTTCTTCTAAATTGGATCCCTTCGCATACACTACTTTTCCATAAGTACCCACTAATTCAGTCAAACCTTGCAATAAAGAAATTGATTTTGAATTATCAGCACCGACACTCCAAGTACCCGTCATATTTTCTTTGGCATTGGCTAAAGGACCTATTAAGGCAATTATTTTTCCTTTAGCAATGGGTAAAATATTATTATTGTTTTTTAACAAAACAAAGCTTTGAGCAGCAATGGCTCTAGCATCCATTCTGTTTTTTTCTGTAAATACTTCTGCAGCAGATCTTTTCTCATCACAATATTTATATGGATCATCAAATAAACCCAACTCATATTTAGCAATTAAAATTCTTTCGCAAGCTTTGTCAATTTGCTTTTGTGTTATTTTTCCTTCTTTTAAAGATTGTTTAAACATATTCAAAAACCCTTCCCCAACCATATCCATATCTACCCCAGCAAGCAATGCTTTTTCATTTACTGTTTTAAAATCACCAATACCATGGTTCACCATTTCAGGAATACCAGTATAATCCGAAACTACCATTCCATTGAATTTCCATTGTTTGCGCAATACATCATCTACAAGCCATTTATTGCCTGATGCAGGAATTCCATCAATTTCATTAAAAGAGACCATGACGCTTTTGACTCCTGCATCAACAGCAGCTTTATAAGGAGGAAAATATTCATTGTACATTCTAATGCGACTCATATCAGTGGTATTGTAATCACGTCCACCCTCTGCTGCACCATACAGGGCATAATGTTTTACACAAGACATGATGGTATTGTTCAAAGACAAATCATCACCTTGATAACCATGCACCATGGCTTTGGTGATAGCCGAACTTAAAAATGCATCTTCACCATTGCCCTCTGAAGTTCTACCCCAACGAGGATCACGTGTTAAATCCACCATTGGAGAAAAAGTCCACATAATGCCATCTGCACTAGCCTCACTAGCAGCTATACGTGCAGCGCGTTCAACCAAAGTCATATCCCAAGTGGCAGACATCCCTAATGGTATTGGAAAAATAGTTTTATACCCATGAATCACGTCCATGCCAAACAATAAGGGAATATGCAATCTTGTATTTTTTACAGCATACTCTTGTAACTCTTTAATTTTAGTTACAGAACGAATATTAAATACACCACCCACTTTACCCTCTTTTACTTTTTGTGCAATATCAGAACTACTTACTGCGCCTGTCACAAAATCACTAGATGCAGGCAAGTTTAATTGTCCCAATTTTTCTTCCAAACTCATTTTTGCTAGCAACTTATTCACAAAAGCATGCATTGTAGCTTCTTTGCTTGTTTGTGCAAAAGAAAATGTGGTGACTAAAATGGTCGCCGCAAATAATAATCCCTTTTTCATACAATCTAATTTTCTATAATTCATATTATTTATTTCCAAATGATGGTGGAGGCAGATTGAGCAGGCATTGAAAAGTAGTATTGCTTCCTACCTTCTTTCAAACATATTTCCTTTGCCTCAGTGGTATTCAATACCAACAAACCTTTTTTCCCATTGGGCAAAGCAAAGGCTGTTGTTTTAATAGTTTCATTGTTAACATTGCTTTGAATTCTTACTGAACCTGGTTGTATGTATTTTGAAATTTGTCCAATAATATAATAACTCACATTTCTACTGATGGCTTGATCCTGAATGGTGAAAGCGCCCTTGCATTCTGTACAACCCATGGGTGTATGCGGTTCGAATTTAGCATTGGCAGCCAAATTCCATTCCAATACCAGACTACTCCAATTTTGAATTGTCCCAATTACAATATGTTCTAAATGCCAAATAAAATCTCCGTCAAAGCTGCCCTTGGCACCCGTCCATTGTTCGGTAAAATAAATTTTCTTGTCGGGATGTTTTAGATGTACTTCAGACAAAGCTGCTTCTTTACCTAAATACAAATGAAAAGCAGTAGCTGCAGCATAAGATTTTGCTTTTGCATCATCTAAAATATGAATAGGATAATTGGGATGATCTGCATTGTGGTCATACAATACAATTTCAGTTTTAATTTTTTCTTTTTGAAAAATGGGTCCAAGGTAGTCTCTCAAAAATTCTTTTTGCTCCTCTGAATTCATCAATAAACTTGGATTGTTACCCCCATGCTCTGGTTCATTTTGCATGGTGATGGAACTGATCGTAATTCCATTGGCCTTCATTGTTTTAATGTATTTAACAAAGTAATTCGCATAGGAAGCATAATATTTTTTTAAAAGGTTCCCACCCATGGTTCCACTATTGGACTTCATCCATACAGGCGGACTCCAGGGAGAAGCCATGATTTTCAAACGAGGTTGAATGGCCAAGGCTTTCTTAAGCATCGGAATTAAATGTAAAGTATCTTCTGCTAAAGAAAAATGAGTCAGTGTGCTATCGCTTTCTCCCACGGGCAAATCGTCGTAACTAAATACATGGGCATCTAAATCAGAAGCGCCCATGCTAATTCTTATATAGGATACGCCTAAATCATTGGGGCCCTTTCCAAAAATTTCTTTAAGGAGGGCTTTTTGTTGGACAGCTGCTAGTTGATCCATCAATTGCGCAGTACCTCCAGTTAAGGTATAGCCAAAACCTTCCATGGTTTGAAATTTTACCTTACTATCTATTGTAATGGTGTTAGCTGAATCTTTAAATCCTAGAATGGTGGTTGGTGCAAGCAAGGGTTTTTCTTGGAATTTAAGTAATCCATTGGCAGTGGTGGTAAATATTTGTGCAGACATTTGCAGGGAGCAAAACATTAAAGTAAAAGCAATAATTTTTCTAAAATACTTTCTCATAAATTTGAATGGATAAATATATACTTTTTTTTTACCTTATTTTGTCTAAATCTCATAATAATAATTACCTTTTGGGATGAATTCAACTTCTAATTTTACAGCGCCCCCTTGGCAAATAAATTATTTGGGAGATCATGCACTTTTGGTCTCCGTTCATGCTGACGTTTCAGAAGAAACAATGGTTAGCATAAGACAAATTACGGAGACTTGCAAGACATTAAAAAATAGTCATCCTTGGATCAAGGATATCATTCCCGCCTACCAAACTGTTACCGTGGTTTTTGATATAGCTAGCTATTATTTGTATCAAACCATAGAGCCAATAATTATTTTCAAAAAATTGTTATTGGCTCTAATGGAAAAATTACCAGCAATTGAGCATTCAACCAAAAATACAATTATTAAAGTGCCAGTTTGTTATGAATCCGCATTTGGTATTGATTTAGTAAAGATGGCAGAAATAAAAAATATCAGCATTGACGAAATCATTCAAAAACATTGTAGTGTAGTATATTCTGTCTATTGCTTAGGCTTTATCCCTGGCTTTGCCTATATGGGCACTGTGCATGAAAAAATTCAAATGGCAAGACATCCTGCACCTAGGGCAAAGGTATTGGCTGGAAGTGTAGGTATTGCTGGGCTGCAAACAGGTGTATATCCTATGGACAGTCCGGGTGGCTGGCAAATTATTGGCAGAACCCCTATTAAAATTTTTGATCCCGAACCCAGTCAATTGGCTTTATTTAAAACCGGAGATCGTGTTCAATTTTATTCCATAGATCGAAAAACATTTGATCAAATGCAGGTGGAAGAAAGTTAATTTGCATAAAAGATGGTGATCCTTTATTTTCATTGATTATAAAACAAAATGTATGGGGCTACTCTCAACTTATTCTTTACAAACTTGGGGCATCATAATGCTTGCCTCTTTTTTTATAGGACTCACCAAGGCTGGCCTAAAAGGTATCGACATGTTGAGTGTAACGCTGATGGCCTTTGTATTTGGGAGCAAAGCTTCTACAGGTATTGTGCTTCCTTTATTGTGCCTCTCTGACATTGCTGCGGTAAGTTATTACCATCGTCATGCCAAATGGAACCATTTTTGGAAAATTGTACCTTGGATGATTGTTGGAATTGTTATTGGCAACTTTATTGGCAAAGACATCAATGAAGCCTTGTTTCGAAAAATAATGGCAGTAATTATTTTATTTACCATTCTTATCATCTTATGGATGGAGTTTAGAAAATCAAATAAAGTACCCACCCACCCTATGTTCGTGGCAAGCACAGGTTTGGCGGCGGGCATTACTACTATGCTAGGAAATTTGGCCGGAGCCTTTTCCAATTTGTATTTCTTAGCCATGCGTTTTGAGAAAAATGATTTTATTGGTACTGCCGCATGGATATTCCTTTTCATGAATTTGTTCAAGTTGCCCTTTCAACTATTTTATTGGAAAAACATATCGCTACAAAGTCTTCAGATAGATTGCTTACTTATTCCTACCTTAGCCATAGGATTTGTAGTAGGGCTGAAATTGGTAAACAAAGTACAGGAAAAAAATTACCGAAAACTAATTATCGTTTTAACTTTAATTGGATCTATTTTCATGTTGTTGAAGAAATAAATTGTCTTGATGTCCATAAAAATAATTAAAAGAGGAATAGCAGACACCATTCAAGATCAAGGCAGGTATGGCTTTCAGCATTTAGGCATTCAAGCCAATGGATGCATGGATTATTTATCTGCACAATTATGTAATGCCCTTGTACACAATCCGCTCGATCATCCAGTGATTGAATTGTATTTTCCAGCAAGTAGTTTTTGTTTTACAAGTAACCATACCATATGTATAGCTGGAGCCAATTTTGTTCCATTCATCAATGACAAAAGTATTGAACTCAACAAAGCCATTCAAGTAGTTGAAAACGATGTACTAAAATTTTTAAAACCAATCGAAGGAAGTTTTGCTTACTTAGCCATTCAAGGAAAAATAAATTCCCCAGCTTGGTTAGAGAGTCGAAGTTATTTTTCAAATACCCTTCAAAAAGATATTGAATTTGAAATTACCCCCAAGGAGAAAAATAATTTAATCAATCCTACCATCAATGCAGATTTTTTATACGCTATTACTTCACATGTTTTTTCCTCTTCGCCTATTAGGTTTATTCCCGGACCAGCCTGGAATGATTTAACACAGGAATCATTGCATAAAATATTGACACAATCTTTTCATACTAGTATGCAAACCAACAGAATGGGCTATTTGTTGAAGGGGCCAGTGCTTGAATTAAGTAAACCCAATCAGTATGTATCTTCGGCTGTGACTAGAGGCACTTTACAACTGCTTCCCAATGGCTCCCTCATGGTTTTAATGGCCGATCACCAAACCATTGGTGGTTATGCGAATTTGGGTCAAATTATTTTGGTAGATTTACCTAGATTTGCTCAATTAAAAAATGATTCAACCTTTCATTTTAGTTTAACCAATGTCAATACCGCACATCAACTATACCAACAAATTCAACAAGGGTTTATCCATAGACCTGAATTGTGATATGGGCGAAGGCATTGGCAATGAAGCCGAACTAATGCCATTGATTAGTAGTGCCAATATCTCCTGTGGTTACCATGCAGGCAATACCGATTCCATCAAAAAAACAATTGAGCTTGCTTTAAAATATCAAGTGGCTGTGGGTGCTCACCCTGGTTATGATGATAAAATTAATTTTGGCAGAGTTTCACAAATGGTTTCCTTATTAGAAATGGCCGAACTCATTGCCGAGCAGCTGTATGTATTTGAAAAGATGGCCATACCCTTGGGTGCTCGTTTACATCATGTTAAATTACATGGCGCATTATACAATGATTGTGCAAAAGATGCAGCACTGAGTAAAATATTTATTCAAACCATTCAAGCCATCGATCCTGATTTAATAATTTATGGATTAAGCGGAAGTCATACCATCACCGAAGCAAAAATTTTAGGACAACCTTTTGCAAACGAAGTTTTTGCAGATAGAACCTATCAACAAGATGGATCCTTGACCCCAAGGTATTTAGATCATGCTATGATTGATGATGCACAAGAAGCATGTGCGCAAGTACTTAAAATAATTTTTGACAAGAAAGTGGACACCGCCCATGGAACGCCTATCAACATTGAAGCCGATACAGTTTGTGTGCATGGAGATGGCCCTCATGCATTTGAAATTGCCACTGCCTTGCATCAATGTTTGAAAAATAATGCAATAGCCATTCAACATGTCTAAAAATAGCAGCCCCTTAAAATCCATGACTGGCCTAAGTTTAGGCGCTGCATTTTTAATGGCCAATTCATCTATTGGTCCAGGGTTTTTAACACAAACTTCTTTTTATACAGAACAACTTATCACCAGTTTTGGATTTGTTATTTTGCTTTCTATTATTTTAGATTTTGGGGCACAAATCAATATTTGGCGGGCCATTACCTTAAGTGGTATGCGTGCGCAAGAAATTGCCAACGAATTGTTTCCTGGATTAGGGCATCTACTTTCTTTATTGGTCGTATTAGGTGGCTTTGCATTTAATATTGGTAATATTGCAGGCTGTGGTTTGGCCTTGAATATTTTAACAGGCATATCCTTTGCCAAAGGCGCCATCTTAAGTGGTATTATTGCCATTGTTATTTTTTGGGTAGATGAAATTGGAAAAGTATTGGACCAACTCACTAAAATATTAGGCATTTTAAAAATTGGTTTAACCTTACTCATTGTATATGCAGCACACCCCCCAATTTTAGCAGCGGTGCACCATACCTTTATTCCAGAAAAAATTTCCTTATTGGCCATTGTTACTATTGTAGGTGGAACTGTGGGTGGCTATATCACTTTCTCTGGGGCACATCGATTAATAGATGCTGGCATTTCAGGTACCGAGCACATTAAATTTGTGACCAAAAGTGCCACCACTGGAATTTTAATTTCCTCCTTAATGCGTTTTATTTTATTTCTTGCAGCGGTGGGCATTGTGAGTCAAGGTATCCATTTAGATAAAAATAATCCGGCTGCCACTGTATTTGAATCGGCGGGTGGAAGATGGGGCTTATTTATTTTTGGTATAGTACTTTGGAGTGCGGCCATTTCTTCTGTCATTGGAGCTTCCTATACTTCTTATAGTTTTATTAAAAATTTAAAAATTAAAATTTTACAAAATGAACGAAAATGTATCACTGCCTTTATTGTGATATCCACCAGTATTTTTGTTTTCTTAGGTAAGCCTAAAGAATTGTTATTGATGGCCGGACTTGTGAATGGATTTATATTGCCCTTTGCATTATCCATTATGCTCATTGCAGGAAGAAGATTACCCATTTTAAAACAGTACAAATATCCTTTTTGGATTGAAGCCATGGGCTGGATGGTAGTGCTCATGATGGGCACCATGAGTATTTTGGCATTGATACAACAAATCTAATTGACGTATAAAACTTTGGTTAATTTTTTTCTGGACCTCCCTGCTCTAGCATCTCCAATTTATTTTCTTTAGGCTTGAAACCAAAATTATAACGTAAAGAAATTCCAAATCTTTTTGAATCCGATTCTCTATAACCTGTTGCATTTTGACTTCCTTGATGGTATTCAAAATGATTGTTATTGGTAAATAAGAAGTCATTATAGCTAGCGGTAATGGTTAATTTTTTCTTTAAAAATTGTCTGTTAATGGTGGCGTTCAAAGTTCCAAAATCGGATAACTCGTAAAATTGTTGCTGTCCCTTAAATCTCCAAAATCCATTTAATGTCAAGGTTGATAAACCATCTAATTTAAGGGATTGAAAAGTAAATACAGACCAAGTACCTCTATTAAAAACTATGGGTTTGCCTTCGTAAAATCCAGTATAATCATTTCTATTGTACTGTGTTCCTAGTACTGCAAAAAACTTTTTACCTGGAGGAATGACTCCAATAATTCGAAAATAGGTTTCTCTACTTTTGCCCAAATTATCATAAGTTCGGTAACTCACTTGTTTGTTGGTGGGCGACTGATACACTACATTGGTAAAGATATCCGTGGTTTCATTGACACCATAAGCAAACAAAGGCTTATCATCTACACTAATGTTGGCTTCGTAATTGGTCGTAAATTGTGGCTTAAGATTTGGATTACCCACTTCATATAAAAATGGGTCTATATATTTTGCAAAAGGATTTAAGTAATCATAGGTAGGCCTACTGATCGATTTTCGATAGACTAAAAATCCGCGTAGCTCATAATTCATGATCATGATAATCTTTCTACTCAAATACACATAGGGGAATGCGTCTACCCTATTTAAAGAAAATGTAGTATCCTTGGGCACTAATTGATGTCCTTGCATCATGGTTTGTTCTATCCTCGATCCTAATTTCAAAATCACTGGGCCCCAGGTTTTAGAAGCTTGCAGATAACCAGCATTGATTTGTTCTATGTATTTAAAACTACTGGTTCGAAAAGGATCCGCCAAAGTTTGACCTAAAATTATTTTAGTATAATCGGAATGATTGTTAAAATTTAAAACTGAGGTTTTAATTCCTGATTCTATTACTAAACCTAAAGCCTTTTTCTTAAAATCAGATTGAAAGGTGAAATAATTTCTATCATTGCCATAATCACCCTTGCCTCCTGTATTTGAATTATTAATGACCAATAAATTGTTGTAGTCTTGATTGGTACTACTATTCGAAAAATTAAAGGATACATCATTCACCCACTCTCCACCTACCGTGTCTAATTTTAATTTGGCTCTAAAAGATTGATTCATAAAATTAGTGGTACCCTTGTTGTTTACATTAGATTGTAAATTCCCTGTATTTTGATTATTGGAAATTTGGTGTAAATAAGATTCATTATTGGTGGTGTTCTCAAATTTATTCTGACTTATTCTTCCATCGTAATTAAGATCCCATTTCTCCTTGAGGGTTTTACCAAAACCATAACCCATATTGACCGAAGTGTTGGGTGAGACTGCCCTAGCCAACTGCCTTAATACAGAATCTTGGCTGATGGTTCTATCGGTATTGGTAATAGTATAGCCATCATTGTTGCTGTACTGTGCATTAATATAGGAACTTAATTTATCGTTGTTGTTGTTTAAATTAAAACCAATGAAATGATTGCCATATTTCCCTTGTGCAAAGCCAGAATTGATAGAACCATTCACTCCTAATTTTACGCCTTTCATTAAAACAATATTTACCAATCCTCCCCCACCAGAAGCATCGTATTTAGCAGAGGGTGTTCTAATCAATTCAATTTTTTGAATGGCATTGGGTGGTAAACTTTTTAATAAAATAGCCACATCTGCCGTGCTCATTTTTAAATCACGCCCATTGATTTGCACCCCTGCTGGAGTCAATCCATTTAAATAAATATTGCCATCTTGGTCTATAAAAATACCTGGTACTTTCTCCACTGTCTCATAGGCATTGGTAGAACTTGCTGCCAATGGTTCTGGATCCACCACCGACTTGTCCTCCTCTTGACGAATTAAGGCCTTAGTAGATTTTACAACCACTTCCTTTAATTGGTTAGGGTCTTCCGTAAGTTTAATGGCAATAGAAGATTGCTCATTCAATGTATACTCTTTAATAAACTTTTTATACCCAATGGCTGATGCTTTAATTTGATAAGTATTTTTTGGAGCTATATTAATTTTAGCAAGTCCAATACTATCAGAGATAGCATTGATTCTTTTAGTCGTGTCTGTTTTATTGACAACTATGATATTCGCAAATCCAACGGGATTATTTTTTGCATCCAACACTTTTATTAAAATAGAATATTGCTGCGCTGTTGAAAAAATACTGAAACTTAAAAACAATACAATAAGCGGAAGCCTGAATAAAAAAGGCATAAAAAAATAAAAATAGGTGGAGAATAGCGGGTTCGAACCGCTGACCTCTTGCATGCCATGCAAGCGCTCTACCAACTGAGCTAATTCCCCTTAAAGGGAGCAAAGCTAAGCTCAAATGGTTATAATTCAATCAGAAAGAAAGTAAAAATTAAATCTCTCCTTTGCCGTCCAACCAAAGCTTGACTGCTTCGGTGGTAACAGATTTTGGTCTTTCCAATGGGAAACCCAGGGCTCGGTCCCAAGTTAAACTTGCCAAAACCCCTAAGGCTCTACTAACAGCAAATAAAACGGTATAAAATTCATATTCTACAATGCCATAATGAACTAATAAAGCTCCGCTGTGCGCATCTACATTGGGCCAAGGATTTTTTACTTTTCCTAAAGATTCTAAAATAGGTGGCACGGTTTCATAAATTTTCCAAACCGTATTCACTAGTTTATCATCCGCTAAATGTTTTTTACCAAATTCCATTTGAGCAGTGAAACGAGGATCGGTTTTTCTTAAAACTGCGTGGCCATAACCTGGAACTACTTTTCCTTCAGCTAAAGTTTTTTTAACATATTCAGCAATTTGCGCAGCAGTAGGTTCATCGGTTCCAATAGCTTCTTGCATTTCTAAAATCCATTTGATTACTTCCTGATTGGCTAAACCATGCAAAGGACCTGCTAAACCATTCATACCTGCGGCATAACTTAAATAAGGATCGCTTAATGCAGATCCAACTATATGTGTAGTATGTGCAGAGACGTTACCACCTTCATGGTCGGCATGGATGGTCATGTATAAACGCATTAATTCTTTGGTACTCTCGTCTTCAAAGCCCATCATATAAGCCAAGTTGCCTGCCCAGTCTAATAAACCATTTGGGTGAATATGTTGGTTATTCTTGTATTTTCTTCTATAGATATAAGCAGCTATTCTTGGCAAACGCGCAATTAAATCCATGGAATCGTCGTAAGTATATTGCCAGTAATCTTTTTTATTTATACCCTTTGCATAAGCTTGGGCAAACTTAGATTCTGTTTGTAATGCCATCACCGCTGCCACATACATGGTCATTGGATGACTGTTTATAGGAAAGGCATCAATTACATCAAATACATGTGTTGGCACATGACTTCTTCTTTGCCAATTACTCGTAACTTTTTTAACATCTCTCTCCACAGGTAATTCGCCAATCATCATTAAATAAAACAAACCTTCTGGTAAGGGCTCATCTCCATTTAGTGCTTTTGGCAATTTTGCTTGTAATTCGGGAATGGTAAAACCTCTAAAACGAATTCCTTCTTGCGCATCTAATAAACTTGTTTCAGTAACTAGACCCGTAATACCACGCATACCTTGGTAGGCTTGTGCTAAAGTTACTTCACCGATTTTTTTATCACCATGTTCTTTGATTAATTCTTTAATCTCCAAAACAGCAGCAGTGGCTTTAACGCTAAACTTGTCTTTAATTTCTTCCATAACCTAAATATTGTGATTGAAAACGTTTAAATTTCGGCACAAAGTTAACTCAAAAAAAGGTTTACTTAGCTGCTTTTTTGTATAAATAATAGACCACCCACACAAAAATAATATTGGGTATCCAGGCAGCTAATAAAGGGGGTAAATTACCCTTGGTAGAGAAGATGGTGGAGAAACGATCAGTAATGATGAAAAGCGCTGCAATGATGAATCCCATGGCCAAATGAGCCCCACTTCCCCCTCTTATTTTTCTACCAGCAATGATGCCTCCGATTAAGGTAAGCAAAAGCACGGTTAACGGGGTGGCATCTCTTCGGTAACGTTCAATCTTTAATTCATTCAATCCCTCAGCACCTCTTAATGCATCTAAATTGATTTGCCTGATCAGGTCCGGTGTGGTGAGTTTATCCTTAGTGTATTTGTCTTTTTCCAAATCGGCTGGCTTAAATGCAAACTTTTTTTTCATCATTGGCCTGTAAGTATTCAGTTCTTTATTGTCTAATATTGTTCTTTCAAATACATCTGACAAAGACCAGCTTTTGGTAGCCGTGTCCCATATAATTTCATTAGACCTAATATTATATACGATTTTATCTTTGTCCATTTGATAAGCAAAAAAACTATTTCCTCTTTTAAAACTGGTATCGTAAGCATAAATTCCTGCATAAGTAAAGGAATCAATCCTAAAATATATATCACTGGAACCTCGAACCAATGCATTATAACTAGAATGAGTATCCACATATGCTGCTTCAAAACTTCCTCTGATGGTATTGGCTTTTGGTATAAACCAAAAATTGGATACCCATAACAACAAGCCCAATAAGGTACCGCCTATCCAATAAGGCCTTAGCCATCTGTCGTAGGTTATACCACTGGCCAGTATGGCAATAATTTCTGTTTGCCCAGCCATTTTTGAAGTAAAAAAAATTACTGCAATAAAAACGAACAAAGGGAAAAGCAAGGCAATAATGTGTGGAATAAAACCAATGTAATAATGCGTAAATATTTCCGTAGCAGAAAAACCTGACTTTACAAAGTCGTCTGTTTTCTCGCTGACATCAATTACTACTGCAATGACTGCAAATAAAAAGATGGAGAAAAAAAATACAGTCAAAAACTTTTTTAATATGTACCAATCTAATTTTTTCAATGCAATAAATTTCTTTTATAATCGCTTACTGATTTGTTCAATCATTGTTTTTTTCCAACTGGTATAATCGCCTGCAATAATGTGTTCCCTTGCTTGGCCTACCAACCAAAGATAAAAAGATAGATTCTGAATACTCGCCAATTGCAAGCCTAATATTTCATCGGCTACAAACAAATGACGCATATAAGCCTTTGTATAATATTGACTTAGTTCATTGGGGATTCCAGGATCCAATGGAGAAAAATCGTTGGCCCATTGTTTATTTTTTATATTCATCACCCCTTGGGAGGTAAAGATCATTCCATTGCGGCCATTGCGTGTTGGCATCACACAATCAAACATGTCCACGCCTAAATCTATAGCTTCTAAAATATTCCAAGGGGTACCTACCCCCATTAAATACCTTGGTTTATGAACAGGTAAGTTTTCACAACAAAGTTGTGTAAAATCATATATTTCTTGCTCAGATTCGCCCACACTTAAACCACCAATTGCGTTGCCCACTGCATTTTTAGAACTAATGTATTCACAGGAGGCTTTTCTTAAATCGGCATAGGTACCCCCTTGCACAATCGGGAATAAATTTTGGGTATGACCATACAAATCTGGGGTCTCTGCCAACCTATGATAACACTTATCCAACCATAAATGGGTCAAATTCATGCTCTTTTGCACATATGCATATTCGCTCGGATAAGGTGGGCATTCATCAAAAGCCATAATAATATCTGCCCCAATACTTCTTTGAATATCCATCACTTTCTCCGGACTAAATAAATGCTTGCTGCCATCGATATGTGATTGAAACAGCACACCCTCTGGTTTAATTTTTCGATTAGAGGCCAATGAAAAAACTTGGTAACCCCCACTATCCGTTAAAATGGGTCTATCCCATCCCATAAAACGGTGTAAGCCACCAGCAGCCTCCATTACCTCAGTGCCAGGTCTTAAATAAAGATGGTAGGTATTGCCTAAGATGATTTGTGCATGGATGTCGTTTTTAAGTTGTTGTTGGGTCACTGCTTTTACAGAACCAATCGTACCAACAGGCATAAATATTGGGGTTTGTATCACCCCATGATCAGTAGTAATGGTTCCTGCTCTAGAGGCCCCTTGTATACTTTCAAATTCCAAGTTAAATGCTAATGCCGCCATGGCGCAAAGGTAAGGTCAAATGGGCTATTTTTCCACATTCAATCTAGGCTTGAAATAGCTGAAGCAGCATGCTTTACTTTTGTATCATGTTAACTAACCTACCGCTGTCTACTATTTTGATAGGCGCTTTTATTGGCATTACAATAACTCAGTTGTTTTATTACTTATTTTTTTTCTTAAGATTGGCCATTTATAAAAAGCCCCATAAAAAAGATCATGTCGAACATCCCATTTCGGTTGTTATTTGTGCAAGAGATGAAGCTGAAAACTTAGCCAATAACTTACCGGGTGTTTTAGTGCAAGAATATAGCACTACGCATGAAGTAGTTTTAGTGAATGATAATTCCGAAGATGAAACAAAGTATTTATTGGAAGAATTTAAAAAGTCGTTTAAGAATTTAAATCCGGTTTTACTTTCTCAAGAAGCAAAAATGATTAATGGAAAAAAATTTCCATTATCTATTGGCATCAAATCGGCCAAGAACGAAACCTTATTACTAACAGATGCCGATTGCGTTCCCGCCAGTGAACATTGGATGAGGTTGATGCAAGATGGCTATGTAGAGGGTATTGAAATTGTTTTAGGCTATGGTGCTTACCGTAAAAAGCCAGGCATTTTAAATAAACTGATTCGTTTTGAAACATTTCAAACCGCCTTGCAATATTTTTCCTATGCATTGGCCGGCTTACCCTATATGGGCGTGGGTAGAAATTTATCTTACAAGAAAGAAGTGTTTATGCGCAACAAAGGGTTTTCTTCGATCAACCAAATGCCTAGCGGAGACGACGATTTATTCATCAATCAAGTTGCCAATAAAAAAAACACAGCCATTGTCATTGATCATGATGCCCATACCATCAGCGAGCCTAAAACTAATCTGCACGATTGGATGAATCAAAAATATCGTCATTACACAACGAGCAAGTATTACAAAACCTTACATGCTGGTTTATTGGGTACTTATGCTATTAGTCAGTTTTTGTTTTATCCTGTATTAATTGCTGCTTTAATGGTATCAAATGAGTATACGCTACTTGGAAGCCTTTGGGCAAGTCGTTTGCTCATTCAAGGCACTATTTTAAGAAGTACGATGAAAAAATTAAATGAATTGGACCTTTGGCCTTGGTTTATATTATTTGATATGTGGTCTATCTTCTATTATTTATTTACCTTGCCTAGCGTATGGAAAGCCCCACAGAAAAATTGGAATTAATTATCAAGTACTTTGCAGAATTTAATTCTAAGCAATTAGAACAATTTGCTGGACTTGAACCTGCCTATAAAGAGTGGAACAGTCAAATCAATGTCATCTCCAGAAAAGACATTGATCATATCTACTTGCATCACATACTTCATTCCTTAAGTATTGCAGCCATTGTGGAATGGGAAAAAGGAACTCAAGTTATAGATATTGGCTGCGGCGGTGGTTTTCCCTGCGTGCCTCTTGCTATTTTTTTTCCAGAAGTTCAGTTTTTAGCGGTAGATAGTATTGCCAAAAAATTAAAAGTAGTAGACGCTGTTTGCGAGCTGGTTGGGATTACTAATATCAAAACACAACATACGCGTGTAGAAGAAATTAAAAATAAGAAATTTGATTACGCTATTAGTCGTGCGGTGGCTCCTTTAAAAGATTTATGGAAATGGGCAGGACCTATCTTACATAAAAAGCCCAATCAAAACAATTCATTGATTTGTTTAAAAGGTGGCGACTTGCATCAAGAAATTTTCGAAAGTGGCGTCCGTCCTAAAATGATGTCCATTCATGACATTTTTCCAGAAGCCTATTTCGAAGAGAAGTTTATTATTCAAGTAAAGAAGCCTTAATTTGGTATCTCTAATTTATTATTGCTTCTATTTAAATCGGGCATTCTAAAGCTAGGATCTATCTCAATTGTTTTTAAAGCATTGATGGGCTTACTTGTTTCAAAAGTATAAGTAGGTTGCACCCATTTCCATTCTGGATGAACAATTCTATTTTCTGTAGTTTCTGCCACTTTATTGGCCAACATTAAATCAAGCGGTATATAATGAAGTTCGGTACTACCATCTTTATAAGTGATTAAGACTTCAATTGGGGAAGGCATTTTTCCATAACGTTGAATACTAATGATGGCTGTATTGTTTTCGGCTTGAATATCATTTAATCCATAATCAATGGTCTTGGTAGAATTCACCCAATATTCTTTTACCCATTGCAATTGTATGCCACTTGTTTTTTCTGCCACTCGAAAAAAATCATTGGCATTAGGATGTTTAAATTTCCAAGTATTGTAATAATTAATCAGCGTGGCATCACGCAATGAATCGCCCATCACATAACCAAGGTACCCCAATAAGGTAGCCCCTTTACTGTAGGCTGCACTGCTGTAGGCAAAGTTGGTATTGTAATGATCTGAATGCGTAGACATAGGTTCTTCAATATTACTTTTAGCGAGTGCCATATAACTCCCATAATTACCATATTGAATGTAAGGTAAATAGGTTTTATTTTTTTCCTTGTTAAGAAGTAATTGTCTTTTTGCAGCCTCACTTATAAAAGGTGATTGAGTGGCTACATTTTGTTCATACCAAAAAGAAATATCGTCTTCAGCAAAACTGGCAAAACCTTCGTCCATCCATGGATATAAACTTTCGTTGTTTCCTAAAACATGTTGGTACCAATTGTGCATCCACTCATGAAACACGGTACCTAAACCTGGTCCTTTTAATAAAGTAGCCATCGCATATTCCATTCCACCATCACCCCCTTGAATAAAGGAATATTGAGGATATGGATAGGCACCAAATTTTTTCTCCATATAAGGCAAAGCCTTTTCTGCGGCCCACAATACATTGGCCCATGCACTGTCTTCAACAGCTGTTTTTTCTTTATAATACACATGTAAGGTCAACCCCTTACGCACTTCTTTAGACAAATGCTTAAAATGATCATCTGCCGCCCAAACAAAATCATGAATATTATTCCCTTTAAAATTCCATGACTTCAAACCAGCCGCATTAGCCATGGCCTTTGGATTTTGCAATACCCCAGTGGCTGCTACCATGTAATTTTTATCTAATTGAATGTTGACATCATAATTGCCCCATACCCCATAAAATTCACGAGCGATATATACATTGGTATTCCAACCTTGATAATCATATTCTACCATTTTAGGATACCATTGACTCATAGAATAACGAACCCCCTCGGCATTGTCTCTGCCAGATCTTCTTATTTGAACAGGCACTTGCGCTTCAAATTGCAATACTAATTTTGCAGTAGTTTTTGGTGCAATAGCTTGTGTTAATTGTACTTCTAAAATAGTTTCGTGCTCGACTAATTTTTGCGCTTTCCCATTGATTAAAATTTGGCTTACTCTTTGATAACCCACTTCGTTGGGAGCTAATTTTTGTATACGATCCTTTACCCTTCTATCCCAATCTTGAACATTGTCCTGCCCTGTCATAGTGGAAGCCGATGTAATGGGTGCTCCTCTTTTAACACTTAAATAATTTTTTCCTAATTCTCTGCTTCGAATGTCCATGGCAGAATTAGGTGCAAAGGCATTCCAATACATATGAAAATAAACTTTGCGTAAAGTATCGGGCGAGTTGTTGGTATATACTATTTCTTCGGTTCCTTTTACAATATTAGTAGCAACATCTAAAGCTGCATTTATTTTATAGTCGATATGTTGTTGCCAACGATCGGCTTGGGCATTGGAGAGATTTACAAAACAAATAAATGCAAGAATAGTTAGCATTGACTTCTTTATCATAGGGCTGAAATAAGAGTCAAATTTAATTCATTAAAAGCAATATGAACAATTAAAATGAGGCTAGCTTAACTAATGTTTCCCATCCACCACTATCACTATTTCTCCCTTCACCTGTTTGGAAGAAAAATGGGTAATTAAATTGGACAAAGTATCTGTAATATTTTCTTCGTAAATTTTGGTCAACTCTCTGCTTACACTAGCTTGCCTATCGGCCCCAAAATGGGTGGCGAATAGTTCCAATGTTTTAACCAAGCGCATAGGGCTTTCATAAAAGATCATGGTACGCTCCTCACCCGCTAAAGATTCCATTAAAGTTTTTCTGCCTTTTTTTAAAGGAATAAATCCTTCAAATATAAAACGAGTAGCAGGCAAACCACTATTTACCAAAGCGGGCACAAAGGCGGTGGCACCTGGCAAACTGCTTACAGCTACTCCGGCTGCTTTACATGCGCGCACCAATAAAAATGCAGGATCGGAAATGCCAGGTGTTCCTGCATCAGTAATTAAAGCAATATTTTTACCTGCTTGCAATTGTTGTACCAAATGATCTACCACCTTATGCTCATTGTGTTGATGATAAGGCGTCAATGGCTTATGGATATGGTAGTGCTGTAATAATTTTGAAGAAGTACGCGTATCCTCGCACAAAATAAAATCTACTGATTGCAATACTTCAATAGACCTGAAAGTAAAATCTTTTAAATTTCCAATGGGCGTAGGGACGATATAAAGCATGGAAATAATTGTAACTTAAAAATATAAATGTCTATTGCACAAATTCAATCTCAAAAAACTCCATCACTGCATTGGCCAATAATTTCTTAGCGGCAGTTTCTGCCACTTCTTTAGCGGCTGCCTCATTAGCTGCTTCAATTTTTAAAGTAATGTGCTTACCTACACGTACATCTTGAATGCCGGTTAAACCTAAATTGTGTAAGCCCCCTAAAACTGCTTTCCCTTGAGGATCTAATAAATCGTTTAAAGGCATTACCTTAATTTGAACTTGAAATGTCATACTATTTGAATTGTGTGATGGTATTTTTATAAAACAAAGATACTAAGCAATAGCCAATAAAGCCAAATGGGATGGCCAACCATTTAAAAAATACAGTAGAAATAATGATATCCGCTGTTAAAATCAATAAAGGGATCATTAATTTTTTATTTTTTCCAAAATTTTTAAGGGCCAACATTGGACGTTGCATGACCATTAAATAAGCTGCAATGATGATGTATAAATACCAGAAAATGGGACTTAACATTAATTTTGAAACAAAGGCAATTTGAGACTGCCAATAAATAAGCGGAAAGGCTGCAGTTAAAATACCAATCATGGGAATGGGCACTCCTTTAAAATAATTGGTTTGGTCTTTATCCAAATTAAATTTTGCCAATCTATAAGCCCCTGCCATAGCGATGATAAATGCTGGTGCCATTAATACAGAACTATGATTTAAAGCATTAACATCCGATGCCAAGGACAATCTTAAAAACTGAAAAACAATAAAGGAAGGTGCTACACCAAAACTTACTACATCGGCTAAGGAATCTAATTGTTTTCCTAATTCAGCATCCACTTTTAACCATCTTGCCACAAATCCATCAAAAAAATCCATAAGCCCTGCAAGTGCAATAAATAAACTTGCATAAAATATAGGTTCAGGAATTTCAATCAACATCGCACCCGATTCATCCATACTGGCCATGGTACCTGATTGAAAACTGGCCACGATAGCACAACAACCAAAAAACAGGTTCAATAAAGTAAACAAATTAGGAATGTGTTTTTTCATACTTAATTTTACAGGTGACTATTTTTTACTTTTACGCATCAAGGCTTCAATGTCCTCTGCCTTGATAGGCATGGTTTTCATTAAATCTTGATTGCCTGTTTTGGTCATCCAAAAATTATTTTCGATACGTACCCCCATTTTTTCTTCTTTGATATAAATGCCTGGCTCAATAGTAAAGACCATACCTGCTGTAATTGGTGCTGTTCTTGTACCTAAATCATGCACATCCAATCCTAAATGATGCGAAATACCATGGTATAAATATTTTCTATACGCTCTGTTTTCTGCATCTTCATTTTTCAGATCGGATTTACTTAATAGACCAATTTTTAAAAATTGTTTGCTCGCTTCTTCTCCTACTTTATCGGTATAATTAGCAATGGAAATACCTGGTTTTAAAATTGATTTTGCATAATCATGTAAATGCAAGCAAGCATTGTATACTTCTTTTTGTCTTTTGGTAAATTTCCCATTGACAGGTACGGTTCTGGTCAAATCGGCGCAATAACCGCCATATTCGGCACCAAAATCCATCAGGACTAATTCCCCCTCCTTACAAACATTGTTGTTGTTGACATAATGCAAAGTTCTTGCATTGTCCCCACTTGCAATAATGCTATGGTAGGCCGCCCCAGTGGCACGTTGAGATAAAAAAGAATGATAAATTTCAGCTTCAATTTCATATTCATGCACACCTGGTTTAATAAATTGTAACAATCTTCTGAAAGCTACTTCTGTAATGTCAATGGCTTGTTGTATCACGGCCACTTCTTCCTTGGTTTTAATGGCACGCAAATCTTTCATCAACTTTGCCGCACGTAAATAAGTATGTAATGGATAACGCGCTTTCATTTCATCAATAAAACGATATTCATGAGACCTGATTAAATTATTTTTTCTGTCGTTCTCGTTTGAATCTAAATAAATGGCATCTGCTAAATGTATCCACTGTTGCAATGGAGCATCTATGGTATCTGCCCAAACAATAGTTTTCATTCCATTCAGGGCAGTAGCTTCGTGGGCTCTTAATCTTTTTCCATCCCAAATTTCTTTTAGCTCTTGTGGCCTAACTAAGACCAATACTTCTCTGTATTTGGGATCGGGATTGTCTGGATACAAAATCACCATTGATCCTTCTTGTTCGATTCCAGTCAACCAAAATAATTCTGTGTTTTGTTTGAAACCGTGTAAGGCATCTCCATTCAATGGATATTCATCGTTACTTACAATAATAGCAATGCTATTTTTTTGCATTTTAGCCACAAAACGCTTTCTGTTTTGTATAAAAATTTGGGGATCAAGTGCTTTGTATTTCATAGAATAATTCTTTATGGTTAACTAAGGGCAAGTTAATTAAAATGGACTGCTTTAAGCGATCTTACCCCATCCAATTTTTGCTTTTTGGGCAACCAAATAGGCCCTTAATGGGGCATTTTCAGGGGCACTAATCGTTGGGTCCTTTTCACATAGTAAAAAAGCTGCTTCTTTGGCTATTTCTAATGTCGCTTTATCATTGATGATATTGGCCAATTTAAAATTCAGTGCTCCACTTTGTCTTGTACCATCAATATCTCCTGGGCCTCTCAATTCTAAATCTTTTTCTGCAATCACAAAACCATCATTGGTGCTGCACATGATCTTTAACCTTGCCTTGGCTTCTTTTCCTGTTTTTACACTACTTAGCAAAATACAATAACTCTGTTCACTGCCTCTACCTACCCTTCCTCTTAATTGATGCAATTGGGACAACCCAAATTTTTCTGCACTTTCTATGACCATCACTGATGCATTGGGCACATTCACACCCACTTCTATCACCGTGGTACCCACCAATATTTGTGTATCTCCTGTTTTAAATCTTTGCATATTGGTCTCTTTCTCTTTACTGTTTTGTCTACCATGGACCATGCTTATTTTATAAGTAGGTTCTGGAAAAAAACTTTTTACTTGCTCATAGCCCTGCATTAAATCTTCATAACTTAATTTTTCACTTTCTTCAATTAAGGGATATACATAATAGGCTTGTCTTCCTTTGATAATTTCCGTTTTGACAAAGTCCATTACACTGGCTCTTGAAGTTTCATAACGGTGTACTGTTTTAATAGGTTGTCTACCCGGAGGTAGTTCATCCATCACACTATAATCCAAATCACCAAAAGCGGTCATGGCCAAAGTTCTTGGAATAGGAGTGGCAGTCATGACTAGAACATGAGGTGGAATGGTAGATTTTTTCCAAAGCCTGGCACGTTGCGCAACACCAAATCGGTGCTGCTCATCAATCACCGCTAAACCTAAATTTTTAAATTGGACGATATCTTCAATAATCGCATGGGTACCTACTACAAAATGGATATCATCTTCCAACAAACCTTTTAAAATTCTTCTGCGCTCTCCTATTTTTGTGCTTCCTGTTAATAAGGCAATTTCAATAGGCATTTCTTTTAACAATTCAGTCAAACTTTCATAATGTTGGCCTGCTAAAATTTCGGTGGGCGCCATCAAACAACTTTGATAACCATTGTCAGCAGCAATTAGCATGGCCATTAAGGCAATCATAGTTTTACCACTGCCTACGTCGCCTTGCAACAATCGATTCATTTGATAGCCCTTGCCCACATCCAGTCGAATTTCTTTGATGACTCGTTTTTGTGCACCTGTGAGTTCAAAGGGTAAATACTTATTGTAAAAAGTATTAAAATACGCGCCAACTTTTTCAAACAAATGGCCCTTACTATTTTTATGTCGATCAATTTTTATTAAGTTCAATCTTACTTGCGCAACAAACAATTCTTCAAAAATCAGTCTGTCTACTGCTTCTTTATAATGTGCTAGCGAATTTGGAAAATGTATTTGTCTATAAGCTTCCCATCTACCCATTCTGTTTTCCAACAAATGCGCTGGTAAATTTTCGGGTACATCTTTTTGACTAATTTGTTGGAATAAGGTTTGGGTTAATTTGCCTATTTGTTTGGCATTGAGTCCACGGGCTTTTAATTTTTCTGTGCTTGAATACACTGGTTCTAGTAAAGATTTTTGGGCGATGGTTTGGGCTAGATAGGGTTCAATTTCAGGATGCACCATTTGTGCTTTTCCATTAAAAAAACTAACCCTGCCAAATACCAAATAGGTCTGTCCTTCCACAATATTTTTTTGCACCCATGTAATGCCCTGAAACCAGGCCAGTTCAATGGTCCCCGTTTCGTCTTTCAATTGGGTCACCATGCGTTTAGCCCTTTTTGCCCCTATAATGTCAATACCTTGCAAGATCCCTTTTACTTGTATAAAATCCATATCGGGGGTGATGGAGGCAATACTATTTACCTTGGTTTTGTCAATATGCCTAAAAGGGAAATGATGCAATAGATCGTTAAAAGTGAATAAACTCAGCTCTTTTTTAAGCATATCCGCTCTCAAAGGACCCACCCCTTTCAGGTATTCAATCGGGCTGGATAATAAAGATGCAGTGCTCAATCTATTTTTTTTTAATTCTATACAAATATCCCAAAAAGATGGCAAAAAATGGGTTCCTGATTCATTATCTTCGCAGTTCTATGGAAAAGGAAATTGTATTAAGCGGAATTAGACCAACAGGCTTCTTGCACCTAGGTAATTATTTTGGTGCCATGCGCAATTATGTTCGTATGCAAGACGATTACAATTGTTATTTTTTCGTTGCCAACTGGCATAGCTTAACTACGCATCCCGATACCAAAACTTTAAAAGAAAGTGTACTCAGAGTGGTGGCTGAAAATATTGCCTGTGGCTTAAACCCTGAAAAAGTGTCTTTGTATGTGCAAAGCGATGTGCCTGAAATTGCTGAATTATACTTGTATTTAAATATGTTGGCGTATAAAGGAGAATTAGAGAAGACCACTTCTTTCAAAGATAAAGTGCGCCTACAACCAGAAAATGTAAACGCAGGATTGCTTACTTATCCTGTTTTACAAGCAGCTGATATATTAATACACCGCGCAGTAAAAGTACCTGTAGGCAAAGACCAAGAACAAAATTTAGAAATGGCCCGTAATTTTGCAGAGCGTTTCAATTACAGGTATGGTGAAACATTTCCTCTGCCTTATGCATTCAATTACAACAGCGAACTGGTAAAAATATTAGGCTTAGATGGCAATGGTAAAATGAGTAAAAGTGAAAACCAAAACACGACTTTGTTTTTGGCAGATGAAGAGGAGGCCATTCGCAATAAAATTAAGAAGGCAAAAACAGATCAAGGACCCCTTACACCGAATTCAGTAAAACCTGATTATATTGAGAACTTGTTTACTTTAATGAAATTGGTAAGCAGTTCCGATACCTTAAAAAAATTCGAAGAAGATTTCAACAATAGCAGTGAAGGGAATTGTATCATCAGATACGGAGATATGAAAAAGCAATTGGGAGAAGACATGGTGAATTTTATTCAACCCATTCGTAATCAGGCGCTTGATTTACAAAACAACAAAGACCTTCTGAACAAAATAATTCGTCAAGGTGCAGACAAAGCAAGAGCAAGTGCCTCTGCTACTTTGTCTAGTGTAAGGAAAGCAGTTGGGATGGACTATTAAACAGGGCTAATTAATTATTAACAAAGATAAATAGTACTAAACTATTTTGTATTTTCACGACCATGGCAAAAGCTAAAAAACCAAAACACGTTGCAGTTGCAGGAAACATTGGAGCAGGTAAAACTACCTTAACTGAAATGTTGAGCAAGCACTATCGTTGGATTCCCCAGTTTGAAGATGTTGACCATAATCCTTATCTAATGGATTTTTATGACGACATGACGCGTTGGAGTTTTAATTTGCAAGTTTATTTTTTACATGGCCGCTTGAATCAAATTTTAGAAATTCAGAGAGGGACAGAAACCATTATTCAAGATAGAACCATTTATGAGGATGCCAATATTTTTGCGCCCAACTTACATGAAATGGGACTGATGAGCAAAAGAGATTTTGACAATTATTATGGATTTTTTAGTACCATTAAAACCATGATTCAACCTCCAGATTTATTAATTTATTTAAAAGCATCCGTTCCTACCTTGGTTTCTCAAATACAAAAAAGAGGAAGAGAGTATGAAGAAAATATTCGTTTAGATTATTTAAAAAAATTAAACGAATACTACAATAAATGGATTGAGGGCTACAAAGAAGGCCCCTTGTTGATTATCGATTGCGATAAAAACAAATTCGGAGAAAATGAAGAAGATTTAGGCGAAATCATCAGCAAGGTAGATGGTATGTTGTATGGCCTTTTTTAAATACTAGTTTTTAATTATTTTCTGGAATGAGCAAACTTACCCCATCCCTATTGGAGGAAATTAAATCTGTTGTTGGAGCTGAATATTTTTTTACAGACGAAGAAAGCTTTATCAAATACGGTAGTGACGAAACAGAAAAATTACATTACGCGCCTCAAGTAGTGGTGAAGCCAAGAACTTCAGAAGAAATTTCAAAATTATTAATACTTTCTAATCAACATTTAATTCCAGTAACGCCCAGAGGTGCAGGTACTGGACTTACAGGTGGTGCCCTGCCTAATTTAGGCGGTTTAGTTATTTCAATGGAGCGCTTTAATTCTATTTTAGAAATTGATGAAAGAAATTTACAAGTCACCACTGAACCTGGTGTGATCACCGAAGTTTTACAAAATGCAGTCAAAGAAAAAGGTTTATTTTATCCTCCCGACCCTGCTAGTAAAGGCAGTTGTTTTATTGGTGGTAATATTGCTGAAAATTCTGGAGGACCCAAGGCAGTAAAATATGGCGTAGTCAAAGATTATGTTTTAAACTTGGAAATTGTGTTGCCCACTGGTGAAATCATTTGGACGGGTTCCAATGTTTTGAAAAATGCAACAGGCTATAACTTAACGCAGTTAATAGTAGGAAGCGAAGGTACCTTAGGTATTGTGACTAAAATTGTTTTAAGATTAATTCCACATCCGAAGTTTGATTTATTAATGCTTGCTCCTTTTAATAGTGTAGAAAAAGCGAGTGAAGCAGTGAGCGCTATATTTAGAGCAGGGATTACGCCTAGTGCCATGGAGTTGATGGAAATTGAATCAATTAAATTAGCGAGTCAAATGTGTGAGAGCACGGCCATTGCTATTACCGAAGACTTAGCAGCCCATTTAATTATTGAAGTAGATGGCAATGATAGGGAGGTCTTAATGAAGGATATGGAAGCCATTGCTGAAGTATTAGGAAATTTTGAAGTAGGTGAATTGTATTTTGCCGATGACGCTCAACAAAAAAATGAGCTATGGAAAATACGCAGAAAGGCCAATGAAGCTTCTGTTGCAGCAGGCTATACCATTGAAGAAGATACTGTGGTGCCAAGGGCTGAACTACCCCGTTTAATAAAAGGCGTTAAGGCCTTAGCTATTGAAAATGGCTTTAAAGTTGTTTCTTATGGACATGCAGGAGATGGCAATTTGCACATCAGAATTAACCATCCTAAGTATAAGAAAAGTTACGAAAATGAAGAGATTCAAAGTATACTTATTAAAATATTTGAATTGGTAAAATCTCTGGGGGGAACCATTAGCGGAGAACATGGTATTGGGCTAATTCAGAAATCTTTTATGCCTGTCATGTTTGATCAGGTAACTATGGAATTAATGAAGGGGATTAAAAAAGTATTTGATCCTAATCATATTTTAAATGCAGGTAAAATATTCGATATACAATAAAGTTTTAAAAAAATCAATGATGCGATTTAACTATTATATTTTGCTGTTTTTTGCCTTATTTAGTTTTTCAGCAAATGCGCAAAACATTATTCAGACCAATAAAATTGAAAACCCAAGCCCAATTTTTTTTGGAGGTGGAATTGTACTAGGCGGAGGTGCTGGTTCTTTTCAATTTGGATTGAACCCCGAATTGGTTAAAAGCGTGAATCAATACATCGACTTGGGTGCCGCCATGAATTTGTACTATTCATCCTACAGATCCATGGACCTAACTGGGAACATCAACGCCAGATCCAACAATACACAATTTGGCTTAGGTGGTTTTATAAGAGCGTGGCCTATTGATCAATTTTTTATTCAAGTGCAACCAGAGTACAATTGGACTTTTACCAATGCTAAAAGTTATGTGAATGGAAATTCGGGCAGCTCTAATGTCAGTGCCCCTAGTGTTTTAGCAGGTATTGGATATGGAAAAAGAAGTGAAAATGGATTTTCTTATTTTTCTATCATGTTTGACTTAGTCAATTCTTTACAATCCCCTTACCGTATGGGGCAATTGACTGCTCAACCTATTATAAGAGCAGGGGTTGGTTTTCCAGTATTTAGGGGTAAGTAAAAACAGCCTTAAGTTCTTCTAATGTTGAACAAATTTGCAAACGATACCTACTGCGTTCATATAAAAAATCTTCTTCCTCCATTTTGTTAATCATTGCTAACAAAGGATCATAGAATCCTTCAAAATTAAATAGTATTATTTTTTTTTCGTGGATACTTAGATTATTCCATACCAACATCTCAAAAAGTTCATCGAAGGTACCCAGGCCACCTGGCAATACTAAGGCAGCCTCGCCTTTTTCATATAAAAGTAATTTTCGCTCATGCATGGTTTCAGTTACAATCAATTCAGTTAATCCTTTGTGCCCAGCCTCCCATTCCAATAATATTTTGGGCATAATACCTATTACTTTTCCTTCTTGCGCTAAACAAGCATTGGCTATGGCGCCCATCAATCCTTTATTTCCACCTCCATAAACAAGCGTGATTTGTTCATTGGCTAACCAACTGCCTAAAGCAAAAGCCATTTGTTCAAAAGCTGGATTTTTACCAGATTTGGAACCACAGAAAACTGTAAGTGACTTTATTTTCATAAAAAGGTTTTTATTGGTTCAATGTGGATACAAATTAACTGATTAATTCAAAGATTCTTATTACTTTGCCTATTAAATAATGAAAAAATAATGAACGCACCTTTACTGTTTTTATTTGTCATCATCTATTTCATCCTATTATTGGGAGTGGCAAAAATTACTGGCAAAAATAGTAACAATATGTCCTTCTTTATTGGCAATAAAAACAGCCATTGGATGCTCGTGGCTTTTGGGATGATTGGTACTTCCTTAAGTGGGGTTACTTTTGTAAGTGTCCCTGGTGCGGTGGGCAAGGATGCCTTTCATTATTTACAAATTACGCTAGGCTATTTAATTGGTTATCTAGCCATCGCTTATGTTTTGCTTCCTATCTATTACAAATTGAATCTTACTTCTATTTACCATTATTTGGAACAAAGATTAGGTTTCAATGCTTATAAAACAGGGGCTTCCTTTTTTATACTTTCTAGAACCTTAGGTGCTACAGCAAGACTATACTTAGTGGTAAAAATTTTACAAGTATTTATTTTAGACAATATGAGTATCCCCTTTTGGGGCACGACCTTGGTTATTCTTATGATGATTCTGTTGTATACTTATGAGGGCGGCGTTAAAACCATTGTCTATACAGATACCCTTCAGACTTCTGGTATGTTATTGGGTTTAATTATATGCAGCATTTATATTTTAAAGAACATGCATTTATCTTTTTTGGAAGGATTAGATGCGATGCAGGTCAAAGGTTTATCAACTGTTTTTAATTCAGATGTGAATAGTAAAACTTTTTTTCTTAAACAAATTGTTGGTGGTGCTTTTGTCACTTTAACCATGACAGGCTTAGATCAAGAAATGATGCAAAAAAATATTTCTGTAAAAACTTTAAAAGATGCACAGAAAAATATGGTCACCATTGGATTTACCATGTTGCTAGTGATTAGTTTGTTTTTATACCTTGGAGGATTGATTCATTTATATGCAGCCCAAAATAATATACAAGCGTCGGGTGATGATTTATTCCCTACCCTGGCTTTATTCCATATGCCTCCTTATATCTCTATCATTTTTATTCTTGCATTGATCTCTGCCTTATTTCCAAGTGCAGATGGCGCCATTACCGCATTGACCTCAAGTTTTTGTATTGATTTAATAGGGATGCAAAGAAATACACATTGGGATGAAGCTAAAAAGAAAAAAATTAGACAGAGGATTCATTTGTGTTTTGCTTTTTTATTTTTTATCATGGTGCTTGTTTTTAAATGGATAGACAATAAAAGTATCATCGATTTACTATTAAAGATTGCCTCTTATACTTACGGGCCATTATTGGGCTTATTTGCCTTTGGCATCTTAACTAAAAGAACCCTTAAAGATCAATGGGCCTTTTTTCCTTGCTTTTTAGCACCCCTTTTGTGTTTACTCTTAGATTACCTCCAACCCTTTCTTTTCGGAAATTTTAGAATTGGTCAAGAACTCTTGATCATTAATGGACTCCTTACTTTTATAGGTCTTTGCTTGATTTCGACCTCAAATAGAGAAAAAAGATAGACATTTGTTTTATGGAATTTATTCACCCTTTGGCCAATGATTATGCCCAAAAATACAGCAATTGTACGCCCAGCTATCTAAAGCAATTGTTCGAAGATACATTGGCCACCCATACCCATGCTCATTTACAAAGCAGTTGGACACAAGGTGGATTTTTAAGTTTCATGAGCCAGTTAATACAGCCTACTGCCATCTTAGAAATAGGAAGTTTTACTGGCTTTAGTGCCTTATGTTTGGCCGAGGGCCTAAAAGCAAACGGAGAATTACATACTATTGAGTTAAGAGAAGAAGATGCCAAAAAAGCGATGACTGCTTTTTCGAATAGTCCTAAAGGCCATCAAATCAAAATGCATATGGGGGATGCCAAACAAATCATTCCCACCCTTGATAAAAATTGGGACTTGGTTTTTATAGATGCGGATAAAACCAGTTATATTGACTACTACGATATGGTACTACCACTATTAAATGAAAATGGCCTCCTCATCGTGGACAATGTACTTTTTCATGGAGAAGTGCTGGAAGCCAATATTCAAGGTAAAAGCGCTAAGGCCATACAGGCTTTTAATGAGTATGTCAGCGTCGATGAAAAAACAGCTCAAGTGTTATTAACAATCAGAGATGGCTTAACTTTGATTAGAAAAAAATAATAAAATGAAAAAAAGCTTCATTGTCTTAATGCTAGTCTTTTTAATCCCCCAGTGCTTAATCGCTCAAAAAACAGCTACCTTAATCTATATTGACCAATACAAAGCGGTTGCCATTAAAGAAATGAAACGTACGGGTATTCCGGCCTCCATTACTTTAGCTCAAGGCATCATAGAATCTAATAGTGGACAAAGCAATCTATCCTTAAATTTCAAAAATCATTTTGGCATCAAATGCAAATCGGATTGGCAAGGTGAAACGACTTATCAAGATGACGACACAAAACAAGAATGCTTTCGAGTCTACCCAACTGCAGTCCGTTCTTTTATTGATCATTCTGATTTTTTAAAATCTAGATCCAATTATGCTCCACTTTTTGAATTAGATCCAGTGGATGATTCCGCCTGGGCTTATGGTTTAAAAAAAGCAGGCTATGCTACAGCCCCTGATTATCCAAGAAAATTATTAAAAGTCATTAATGATTTTGAACTTTCACAATACAATTTTCCTGAGCTAGCGCTAGAAGATTCTATTGAAGCGAATAATAAAGTAGGTGTTGGAGTGGATATTGGAGTAGATACAATACTTTCTTTAAAAAAGGATACTACTCCCCCTGCAACTACTATGAATTTATTAGATATTAATTGGAATAAACCATTGATTGAATCTAAAAAAGACAATTTTATAAAGGGAAAAATGGACAGTCTTGTGGTTAACAAGGATACTGCTGTTTCACTTTCTAATGTAAAAGGTCTAAGTGTTACAGTAGCTACCAATAACAGCCTTCCTACTGCTATTCAAAGTATTGAAATAGTAAAAGCCGAAGCTAAAAAAGATACGATAGCGCTAAAAGATACTTTAAATAAAGTCATTAGCAAAACTACTTACAACTACCCCGATGTAAAATTCAGAATCAACGATATTCCGGTAGTATGGGCGAAGGCAGGCAGCTCCTACCTTGCCATTGCCAATAACCAAATGGTTCCATTGTATCGATTGTTCGAGTTCAATGAAATAGATGAGAACGATATAGTAACTACTGACCAATTGGTATTTTTAGCACCCAAGAAAAAGGGAACACCTAAAAAAGTACATACCATAAAAACGAATGAAACCCTTTATGGAATTAGTCAATCAGAAGGTATTCAATTGAAATATTTAAAACAATTCAATCCTAAAGCCAATGATGATAATTTAAAAGAAGGGGATTTTTTATTTTTATTCAGGCCCTTTGATGCACCCAAAAATAACCATGTACTTCTAGAAGCACTTCAACCAGTTTCCAATAGTACAAACAAAAAAGTAATTAAGGATACTATGAGCGAGCTTAAAAATAAACCTGCTACTAAAAATAAGATTGATTTTATCAAGAAAATAAAATCCTTGATTAAAAAGAAAAATTAGTTCCTCTTTAATTAAAACCATCACATGAATACTATTAAAATACTTGATAAAGAATTTATTCCCTATTTAAGTGAAAAAGAAATTCAAGAAAAAATCACTGCCCTAGCTGTTCAATTAAATCAAGATTATGCAGGCAAGAAACCGATCTTTCTTTCGATCTTAAATGGCTCTTTTTTATTTACGGCTGATTTATTTAAACAAATGACAATGGAAGCAGAAGTTTGTTTTATTAAACTTGCTTCTTACAAAGGTATGAGTTCCTCGGGTAATGTCATCACTGCTATTGGCTTAGAAGCCAATGTTAGCAATAGACATATTGTTATTCTAGAAGACATCATTGATACGGGTAAAACATTGCACCACTATTTGCCACAATTGGCCTCCATTGGCCCCGCATCGGTTAAAATTGCAGTGCTACTAAATAAAAAAGAGGCTCGTCAATACGAAGTAAAAGTTGATTATACTTGCTTTGAGATTCCCAATAAATTTGTGGTGGGTTATGGTCTTGATTATGATGGCCTAGGCCGGAATTCTAAGGAGATTTTTCAATTGAAGTAAAGGATTAAAAAATATAATCCTTTACTTCAATTCCTCTAATGGTTTATTTAAATTAATAAATAAGAATTTATTAATTTAAAATACTGAAGTAAATAAATCATTAGATATAAATAAAAGAAAGGGGCAAATTTGAATTGCCCTTTTTTAGTATTTTAAATTATATTCTATCAGAATTTAATTTAAATAAATCATTAGATATAAATAAAAGAAATG
>Ga0209188_1000340_pt1 | contig 48565 bp, 29 predicted proteins | sample C_130625_EF_Meta_FD_187307 | JGI IMG/M metagenome (GOLD analysis project Ga0209188, IMG submission 187307) | Freshwater microbial communities from Lake Croche, Canada to study carbon cycling - C_130625_EF_MetaG (SPAdes) (version 2) | ecosystem: Environmental > Aquatic > Freshwater > Lake...
GGTTCGTAGCTACGACTAAGGTAAATCCTGCGGCCTTTAGTGCTGCACAGTTTTCTGGTACTTGAGGAAAAAGACTAAAATCCGATAAAAGGCGAGGAGCGTAAGGCTTGCCGTCTCTTATGACTTGAACATTGAGTGTTCCGTCCCTATCTAAAAATACAGCTGGCTTAAGCACGTTACTTTATAGCGACAGATTCCCACTTAGTCTGATTTAATTTTAAATCAGGGTGAGAAACAAAAAGATGCCAAACGACGGCTTGAAACGCTTCAGAATGAGGTGTGATAGTGTTTGTATTTACTGTAGGTATAATAACACAGGCATCAGCTACTTTTGCTGTATAGCCGCCGTCCTTACCAACAATGCCTATAATGCGAGCTCCAACCTCTTTTGCGAGGTGTAATGCAGCAACTAAATTAGGTGAAACATTTTTTTCTACATTACCGCCACCAACGGATAGAATAAAGATTAAATCTTTTGCGTTTAGTCTGCTACCACGTAACCATTCTACAAATACGCTTACCCAACCTTCATCATTTGTACGCGCAGTAAGTTCCGATACGTTATCGGTAGGAGCATAGGCTTCTATGCCTCCGATTTTTCTAAAATCATTAACGGCGTGGGATGCATTTGCTGCACTACCGCCAACGCCTAAGATGAATAAGCGACCGCCTCTATCCCGTACTGCGCGTAGTTCTTTCACGCATGCTTCGCAGGCCATAGGGTCGAGTGCTGCTACAATTTCGGACGTTTCTTTTAAGTGTTGGATAGCGTAGGACATGGGTAGTATTTTTAGCTTAAAATGAACGATAGGGCTGTTCAGTCGAGCTCTTAAAGCATTACTCAAAGGGACTATTTAGCGAGTAAGGTATTTAATTCCTTAAGACCTTCAATAGAGCCTATTTCATAAAAGCGCTCTTGCATCTCGTAGCCACAGAGTTGTTGGTTTGAAACAAGTTTCATTTGAACCTCAGCTAGATCTACAACCTCTGAGCGACTAAACCCATCAAAGGCAGAGGCTTTAAATAAACCTAAGCCGTAATCGATGTGTTTCATTTCAGGGCATTTAACTTTTTTATCGTAGCGTTTAATTTCCCCTGATTCAAACCACACGTTACTCGAATCATAAAGGCCTTCATTTTTATACACTGTCATTAGACCTTCTTTTCCTGAGGAAATAAATTGGGATCCAATCTTGCGATAGTTTATTGGCAGATAACTATCCCCGTAGAGAACGTAGAATGTGTGTCCTAGTAAGGGGAGTGCTTGTATAAGTGCGCCTCCTGTACCTAAAAGCTTTGGACCATCAAAAGAATATTTTATTTCTAACCCATACTTTGAACCGTCTCCGTAGAGTTTAGTAATTTGTTCTCCTAGATAACCTACACATAAAACGATGCGTGTGAGTCCTGCAGCTTTTAAGAGACGAATTTGGTGAGAGAAAAAAGGTTCTCCAGCTACCTCTATAAGTAGCTTAGGTATTTTCTCAGTGATTGGACGTAGCCTTGTAGCTAGGCCTCCTGCTAAAAGAGCAACAGGAAGATTTGATTCAGCTGCTATACGCTCAGACATTTTAGTTTTGAGCGATGACCTTAGTGCCTTCGAAATCGAAACGAAAACGTACTTCTTGAAGTCCTTTTTCACGCATTGCTCGTCGGAGTTTTAATTTATCTGAGGCATAGAACATGAGAAAACCACCGCCCCCTGCTCCAATTAATTTTCCTCCTAGTGCACCGTTTTGCATCGCGTAGTCATACCAATCATTGATGTGGGTGTTACTCATTCCAGAGCTGCGTGCTTTCTTTCTTTGCCAGTGGATATCCATAAGCCTAGCAAATTCTTCTAGATTACCCGACTCTAGACACTCGAGTGACTTATAACCCAATTCTTTAGTGAAGTGTAGATTATCAAGCATTGATGAATCATTCTTTTTGGAACGATCATTTTGATCTTTTAAAATACCTGAAGCACTACGCGAGTAGCCCGTAAAAAAGAGAAGTAAATTATCCTCTAAATTAAAATGGATATCTTCAGAAATCTTTACAGGACGGTATTCTACTCGGCCATCTTTATGAAAGGTAAAAGCAGTGATACCACCTATAGCAGCAATATACTGATCCTGTTTTCCAATTGGCTCACCTAATTTATTTATTTCAATATCGCAGGCTTGTTCGGCGAGCTCTGCTGGAGAGATGGGATGTTTATTGTAGGTGTGGAGTGCTTTCAGTAATGCTGTTGTAAAACTTCCGGATGAACCTAAGCCTGTTCCTCCTGGAATATCTGCCATCGAGGTAAGTTCGGTATGCGGATCAGTTACACCTGTTAATTTAAGTGCTTCTCTAAAGATGGGGTGTTCAATTTGATCAACTGAAGCTACACGTTCAAGTTTGGAATACTTAACAATAATCTCTTGTTGAAAGGTTTTGTGATGCGTTAAGTACACATACTTGTCGATAGCAGCTGCTACTAAGAAACCACCATGTGCAGAATAATAGGAAGCAAGGTCAGTGCCTCCTCCACCTAAGGAGACGCGTAAAGGGGAACGGGTAATAATCATGGTTTAGGGTAGCCGCTTTTAAGGTAAATATGTTCTACAGTTTCGAGTATTTTAATACCTTGGGTAAGGCCAGGATCTGGTTCGCGGTTTAGGCGAATATCTTCTATAAATGTTTCAATTTCAAGTTTCCATGACTGGTCGCCTTGAGGGAACTCAAAGACCGTTGTCTCTGGAGGTCCCATTTGTGGGAGCATTTTGTAATAGGTGAGTTTTTCAGCTCCGTAGGATCCGCCTAGTCCATCGATAGAAAGTTTAGCATCCCTACCGTAAATTTCGAATGAGAACAGGTTCTTCCATTCCGTACAGCTGACTTGCAGCCAAGCAGTTTGGCCAGTTGATGTACGTAGATTTAAGAAAGCATTATCATCTACTTTCATGTCCCAAAAGTAAGTCGCTGCATGGCCATCTATGGTTGAGAAATCGCCCATAAACCAGCGCGATAGATCTATGAGATGAACTCCTTGATCGATAAGTTCTCCTCCACCTGAAAGTGCTGGATTTGCTCTCCACTCTTTATCATAACCGATTCTTCCTCCATGGCCATAGCGACCACGAATGAACATGAGTGGGCCTAGCGCTCCGGTATTAAATAACTCTCTAGCTTTTTGGAATGCAGGATGAAAGCGGTGATTATAGCTTAAGCGAACTTTAGCCCCAGTTTTATTAGCTTCTGTTTCTAAGGAACGCAGTTCTTGAGATGACAGTGCTCCTGGTTTTTCGATTAATACGTGCTTACCCATTTTAACCGCTTCTATAGCGAGAGGAACAAGCGAGCCATTAAGGGTTGAAATTATGACCGCTGTGATTGCGGGATCTTTAAGAGCATTACCTAGGCTTGTGGCCTCACACCCAGGATTACATGTAGCGAGTGCTTGAGCACGGGTTAGATCGAGATCGCACGCATACCTAAGGCTCGCAAAAGGAATTTGGGCAAGAGCTAGGGAACGCTTCTTTCCGATGAGGCCGCAGCCGACTTGAATAAATTGGAATTGCGATGCTTGGGATTGCATTGTTCAGTTTTACTTCACCAATGATCAAACGCTTACTTCTGGATCGTCAAACACTAGTCAGGTTTATTAAATTTTTCTTAGTTGGTGGAACGGGTTATGGAGTGAGTTTACTGACGTTTGCCTGCTTTAAGGCTATTTTATCTCCGAATAACGCGTTCACAGCAGCGTTTATAATATCCACCACAGCTCACTACATTTTGAATAGGTTTTGGGCTTTAAAGAGTACCAGGTCAGATACATTAAGGCAGTTAGTGGAGTATTTATTAACTGTAGCACTTAGTTATTCGATAAGTCTAGGGTGCTTCAAACTGTTAAGATCGGTTGGTGGTCTCGGTCTTGGTGTAGCGCAGGCACTTTCTATACCGCCATCGACTGTAGTCGTCTTTATTATTTTACATTTTTGGGTATTCAGAGTGCAAAAAGACAAACTGGAAGTAAGCAAGACCGCATAAGCTTGACTGATGCTATAGGTTTGTTTGTGCAACGCGTGCTGTGTCTGCACTAGCTGAGTAAGCTTTCTTTGATTATACTATCTACTTTCGTAGACCCAAGGATTCGCCTCGAGCCAGCGAAGTGTTTTTACGATGCCCTCTTTAATTGTGAGTTTAGGTTTCCAGCCCGTTGTTTGAATCTTTTTTGTATCTAAAAAGATAAAGGGATTGTCTCCGATCCAACCTTTTTTGCCTCCAGAATACTCATACTGAGGTTTCAGTCCTAAGCTGTCGACAATGGTTTTAATACTATCATTTACCTGTACGTATTCTGGGGTGCCAAGGTTGTAGATTTGGGTGTGGTGCGAAGCTTCTTTTGCTGTACCTAGACGCATTACGTGAAGGATTGCATCCACACAGTCTTGGACATACAGGTAGCTTTTACGCTGGGATCCATCTCCTAAAACTTTTAGATGATCAGGGTGCTCTAGCAGCTGTTTGTAGAAGTCAAAGATATGTCCATGGGTGTAGCGCTCACCTAAGATGGAAACAAAACGAAAGATATAACTTTCTAAGCCAAAGCCTTCGCCGTAGGAGCTAATTAGTCCTTCACCAGCTACTTTTGAGGCTCCGTAAAGGGATGTTTGAATAGGAAAAGGTGCATCTTCAGGAGTAGGAATCATCGCTGCTTCACCGTAGGTTGATCCAGTTGAAGAAAAGGCAAACTGCTTAATGGCGTTTGCTCGTGCAGCTTCGAGAACGTTAAAAGTAGCGATTGTATTTTGCTCGAGATCTTTACGTGGATGCTGTGTGCCAAAGCGGACATCGGCATTTGCTGCGAGATGAAATACTGTATCACACCCGTTCATGGCTTGGGTTAGGGCAGGGAGATCTAGGTTATCTCCTTTAACTAGATTAAAGTGAGGGCTTTTGAGTGCTGAGGTAAGAAATCGCTCTTGGCCGGTTGAGAAATTATCCCAGCCTGTGACCATGATACCTTCGCAAAGGAGACGATCAACGAGGGTTGATCCAATAAATCCTGCACTACCGGTAATAAAAGCGTGTTTCATGTTGAAGAGAAAGGATTAGAAAGGCTTAAACGAAAACTGGAATTCTTTTTTACACGTTTAAGCCAATACTGGTTAGAAATTCTGTGACAGAGTGTTTTGCTAGTAGGGCTTTTGCCTTAAGTAGAGCAGGGTTGACTGATTTTGCTTGGTTCAGGGCTTGTATCACCTGATCTGGGGAAGAGCTGGGATTTAGTGCTTTGAAGCCAAATTCTTCGGAAACGGACCGCAATTTATCGTTAATAGCAAAAGTTACTGCTTTGGATCCAGACCAGGCAGCAGTCAAGGTGGCATGGAAGCGAGAGGTTAGGGTCAATTCGGCACTAGGCCAGTTAGAGATGACATGACTTAATGGTTTTTGGGGTGAATCTGAGATCTTTAGGGTCCAATTACTTTTTTCTGAAGTGCTAAGCTTATCGAATAGCCAGTTTTCTGAGCCAGGGAGTGACCTAACCTCTTGAATGAGCCAATTGTGCTCATTTAGATTAAGTTGTGCTAGTGACTGAATGACTGAATCTAGGTTATCCCAGCTCCCTGTATCAAAATTAAGTGTTACATTGATCCTCTTAGGATGGCATTTTGAGAAGGTTGTCTTTTCAAATAGTAGGTGGGCTAAATCAGAGCCTAAGTGGATTTTAGATGCTTCAGACTGAGTTAAACTAATGTCTGATAGTGCTTTATAGGTGTATTCGTCCCTAACCCATATTGCTTTTGCTCGGGTAAAAATTCCCTGGATCACGGGATCTTGGTAGGCGAGTGAATCTTGACCACCGATACCAAGATAATACATGTCCTTTTTGGCTTCGGCACAGAGCTTTGCCTCTAAAGCCAAATGTTCTATAAACCATTGGGATACAGAGTTTTGAAAAGGAGAACCACCTAGACCAAGCCAGACATCACAGGACTTGATTGCGGTTTGTCTAACTTCAGGTGTGTAAGGTAGCCACTGAACTTGGGGGAATCGAGTAACTAGTGCATCAGAAATATATGGAGTACAGCAACTTAGCTGGATACTACAGGTATTTAGCTCTGAGAGGAAACCGGCTAACATAAAATCATCTCCTAGGTTTCCTGAACCATAGAAATGATGACCAATATGTACTTTAATGGGCATTTAATAGGCTAGGGTTGCCCAGAAGGTGCCCTTAGCTGGATGGGTGTCGAGATATGTCGGTTTGATGATCGGCCAGCTCATATCAGAACCCATACTAAAATTACCATAAATGCTACTGCGGATACCTACCCCTGTTCCCATTAAGCGTGGTAAGGCTACGTCTGAAGGTTTTACGTGTTTATAGCTCACATCACCATAGTCTAAAAAGCTTACAAACTGCGTGTAAAGTTGAGTCTTATTTTTGTTAGTGAATGGGATGTGAGTTTTGAAGTACTTAGTGCGCAGTTCCTGATTAAGTATCCAGCCCTGGTCTCCAGAATAACTCTGAGCGTAGCCGCGAACGGTAGCGCCACCGCCGAGAAGAAGTTGTTCGCTACCTTGAAGATTTGTAGATGCAACTTGCAATTGAGCTCGTGACACCCAAACCGTTTGCAAAGGTAGGTTTGTGTCACGTTCAGCGATTATTTTTCCGTATAGATAACGGACACTTTTACCTGTAACCCCTGAACGACTATAGGCTAGCTCTGTATCGCGATTATTTAGACCACCTGGACTGAAGTCTGCATTAAGCCCTAAAGTCCAACTTCCTTTTAGGTCTCTATGCACTGCAGTAAATCCTGCAACAAGTTGAGCTACATCGTAGACGGCTACAGGGTTAGTCAAGGATCCGAATAACATATTCGTTGAAATCTGCTTATAATCTAGACCAAAGGACTGGTCAAAGGACCATCTCCCGCGTGTTATAGGCTTAATGTAGCGGACATCAACAATCGTATTTTTAGCTTTTTCGTTGAGGCCAATATACCCAAATAGGGCTTGGGGATAAACTAACGAATAAGCTATGTCAGTACGGATGAAGTCATGCCAGAATAGGGGTGCTTTGTAGCTAAAACTATAAGACTGATCGTACTTTGGAGTATTGTTCGTTGAATACTGGAACGTCATTTCATGATCGAGTCCCCAAAGATTTCCAACCTGTGCTGAAGCTGTATAGGCACTATTACCTATAGGACTGTTTATAGCGTTACTATATGAAGCAGATAGTCTTACGGGTAATGACTCGTTTACAGCAATATCCAGGTCAGCGGTTCCAATGGGCTTATTTATTTGGTCAATTGCGACTTGAACTTGTCTAAAAGGGTTTTGATTAGCCCAGCTGATTGCATTATCAAGCTCTGATACCTTGATTTCATCTCCTGGCTTGATTCCTAATTTGTTCTCCAAAAGTTGATCGCTGAACCATCGGTTTCCCTTGAGGTGTAGTTTGTTATAACGCGCAATAACAACACCGATTCTAATCTCACCAGTGTTTAGATCTATATAAGGATTGGTTGTATCAACCATATATCTGTCATGTGCCTTACCGTAGGCTATGAGGTCTTGTTTTAGCTCAAAAACTAAATTAACCGTAATAGGTTTATTTAGATATTTGTGTATATAATGTTCGAAGTCCTTTGTTGAGTATAAAGGATTGTTGAAGACATATGTGAAATTGGTGCTAGTTGGGACTTTAGCTGACTTAGCCTCCTCGTCTGTTCCTGCGATTACTAATTTACGTAGTTTATAAAGACCGATTTGTAGTCCAATTCTAAGGGTTCCTGATTCGACGTTTTGCTGGGGGATTTGTATTGCAGCAAGGTAACCACCCTGGCGAGTGACATAGGCGGATAAGTCTACGACAAATTCATTAATGAGGTCAGAGGTAATGGGTTTTGAAAAATAGCGAGCAGCTATTAACGCAAATGCTTGTGTACTTATATAGGGAGGTAAATCATCAATAATGATTTGTCCCCTGTTAGGGTCGAAAGATAATGGTGTATTAATTTTCGCGATACTAGATAAGCAGAGGTGCGCGAGTGTGAACTTCCCTGTAATAACAGCGATACGTAACTCTCCAGTTGATACATTTTGATCCGGGACAAGGATGTGGATTTCTTTGAAACCCCTAGAGTCTAGATAGGAATGTATTTTTTTAGTAACTGCAGATATAGTCTCAGACGTGATCGGCAAACCTAGGCTAGGGGTAATAAGATCTGCAAAATCTTTAGTATTAAGCGCCGGTATATCCATAATCAGGATTTTTCCGTTATTATTAGGAAACTTGAGTGCCTTTACCTTAACTTCAGTGTCAGCAAGTATGAGCCGGTTTAACTTAAAAATGACTTGATTATTTTGGCTACGTATGGCTAATTCACTCTTATCTAGTTGTGTTTCAGCAAAGCTAAAAGTCATATAACTGAGTAATATCGCTAAAAACAGGCTGTAATTATTAGGTTTCAATTTTTTTATCACTTTAGTAAGACATATTTTATTCAATAAGAGCCCTAGATTTCGATATTTTGAGGAAAATGACTATATTTAAGTAACCTCTAAATGAACCTAAGTACCTTGCAATCTAAAGGGTATAGAAATCAATTACATAAAAAAGTTCAATTTTCTTCTTGCAGAAAGACTATCAAATCCTTTTAAAAGCTTACAACATCGGCGTAACCATGCATTTTAAGATCAACAAAATCAGTACCCTTAACCAGAAAATGAAGACATCAAAGACATTAAGCCTATCGTGGCAGAATAAGCTGATATCAACAGCACTAGCCGCAGTTTCCCTATTTTTGGGATCACCGCAGCTTGCTACGGCGACAGTGCCTAGTGTCGTAGCGACAAATGCTACAGTTGTCGCTGGTAGTGTCACGTTAGGCTCGGCGAATGTAAATACACTAACAGTTACACAAACTTCACCAACAGCTGTAGTTTCTTGGGGTGCATTTTCAGATGGCAGTAGTGCAGGAGGTCTACTTGCATCAGGTGATACAGTCACTTTTGCATTCCCAACGACAGGTGGCGCAATATTAAATAACATCACAGGTGTAACGCCGACGATATTAGATGGTGCTATCCGTGCAACAAATAGCGGTAATATATTTTTCTTAAATCCTAATGGTATTGTTGTAAGTTCTACCGCACAAATAAATGTTGGTGGTTTTTATGCATCAACAATTCCTGATACCTCGGCCATGTCGTATTTTTATGCGAATGGCACACTAGGTGTGTTTAATAACATTTCTCAAACATACCCTACTGCTGGTTCATCTGGTGTTATTTATATTGAATCTGGTGCATCTATTCAATCCAACAATCCTTCAGCAGGTGTCAATCTAGCTTCTGGATACAGCACAGCTAGTACTGGTGTTACAGTTAGTACTACAGCAGCTGGTGGTGTTACAACTGGTTACCTAACTGGTTCAGGCGCTACAGGAAATGCTTCATTATTAGCTGCTTCTGGTGTATTGACCTTAAATCAGGGTATTGCTTCAGGTGCATACATCAAAGGAGTAACAGTTGATTCTGCGTCTATCTCAGGTAATCTAAATATAATAAGTCTAGGTGCTGGAGCTGGTGTGAATTTAGCTACATCAACTGGTAACACTATAATTGTTCAATCCGGTTACACATCTTCTGGTGCATTAACAGGAGGTAATTTATCTATTACAGCTAACAACGGTCCTGTATCGATCGGTGTAGCATCTACAGCAGGAAATGTTTTAATTAATACGATTGGATCTACCGGTTCTGCTGCAGGTAATGTTTCTTTAGGAGCAGATACAATATTAGGTAGCTTAACTGTAACAGCTAACGGCTCGGTAACGACAACTACAGGTTTAGCACCTTCATCAATAACGATTGATACTACTGCAGCGAAATTATTGGGTACTGTTGCACTTAGCGACACTAAGACTGGGGTCATTTCTGTAACTACTAACAATGCAAATATTACGAATACTGGTACAGCTGGAGGGTTGACCTCAACTGGATCCACGAGCGTGTTTAATGCTGGTTCACAAGGTAATATTACTTTGAATGGAACTATAAACGGTGCCTCATCAGTAACTGGTAACCAAATAAGCATCACTGATGCTTCAACTTCATTAGCCACTTTCGGCACTGTAAGTGCTGTAGGCAATACAGGTCTAGCCCCAGCAAATGTAAATATAACAAACGCAGGTGGTTTAACTCTAACTAATGTAACCGCCAATGGTGGTTTAACAGCTACTTCTTATTCAGGTGCGGTAACAGTGGGAAGCAGCTCATCAACTGCTGCTATCAATACAATTAATGGTAATGTCAACATGAGTGGTAATACTGGCGCTAGCCTTTACACAACAAATATATATTACCAAGCTGCTTCTGGTGGTTCTTCTACCGGTTCAGGCTCATTATGGATTACTACTAACAACAGGTACGAAACTAATTCAAATTATTCAGGTGCTGCTGTTGGGAATGTACTAGTACAAAACGTTACTTTAAACGGAAATTTAACTGCTAACGCTCAAAGTAAAGGATCTGTTACGCTTTCTGGCGTTACTGAACTCTCTACAAGTGGTCAATGGGTCACTATTAATGGATATACTAACGCAGGTACGATTACACTATCAGGTGTTACCACCTCGAATGGTAATATTACAATGAATAGTGCAGTTAATTGGCTACCAGCTGCTGCTGCTTCGGATTTAGCTTATGCAATGACGCTCACTAATGTAACTAATAATACAGCTAACTATTTAAAAGTTCCGTCCACTTCTCTAGGTGGTGATATTTATCAATCAGCTAACGGTTCAATTACCATATCTGGCTTAACTACGATTAATACTGATGTAACTTTATCAGCAAATAAGGGAAGTATTTTGTCAGGATCTACAATGTCATCGATTGGTGGGCCTAATTTATTAACTGAGAACAATGGAGGTAATTTAGTCGGCAGCACTGGTCAACAAGGCTATGCTCTTTTAGCGATATCTACATTGAATAATGTTAATTTATCATCTTCTGGTGGTATTAACTTTATATCACCTAATTCAACAACAATGCCACTGCCTCAAGTTGCTCTTGTTGCTTCAACTCTAAATGGAGGCATTTCTATCAATTCAGGTACTGACTTAAACGTAACTATTGATATATCCGGTCAAACAATCGCGGCAGCTAATACATTATCTACTACAGCTATAACTTTATGTTCTACCGGCAATATAACAACTACTAATGTTAATGCTGGCGGTACAGCTGTAGCAAACACTGCTGACTTCATAGTTCCTCAATTAACTGTAGTTTCTAGTAAAAATGTTACGTTTGGTTCACCAGTAGATTCTACATCAAACCCTTCAAGTTTAATTAGTATTACTACAGCTAATACCATAAGTACAAGTAATGTTAACAACGGTGGTACTGCTTATAAAATAGGCTATATACAAGCTCCACAAACACTAACACTAACATCTTCTACAGGTAATGTAAATTTAGACTCTGCACAAAATGCGATATTAACTGGAACTGCTCAAGTTGTTAATTCGACAGCTACAACAGGAAATATCAATATTTCAACAGCTATTACTGGTAATGCAATTACTTTAACAGCTGGTACAGGTATTTCTGAGTCAGGTGCAGGAAGTTTAACAATAATTAATAATAAAACGTTAAGTCTTGCTTCACCAATAGTAAATCTGGGTAATCCTTATCCTAATTCTATACCGAACTTAATATCAACATTAGGGGCATCATCCGTAACAGTAAACTCGGGTGGAATAGCTACTCTAAATATTCTTAACGGTACTAATGTTCCTGGTAATTTAACTATTACAACGAATTCGCAAGCTATAGTTTTAGGACTAAATGCTGCTGACACAATAACTGTATCTGGTATTGCAGCGTTTGATACATCAAACACTAATGGTTCAGTTGGTGCTATCAGCTCTATCGCAAATAATCTAAGTGTTTTTGGTAATGTATCGCTTACTACTAATAATAACAATGCGTCTCTAGGTTCATTAGCAAGTGCTAGTAATTTCGGACAAATAAGTTCCTCAGTAGGGACAGGTACAGCAACTATTAATGAAGCTGGTATTGTGAACTTAGGAACAACATCAGCTGGTACTTTAGTTGTTAATTCTCAAGGAATAGTCAATTCTTCAGGAGTAGTATCTGCTACGACAGCTAATTTATCATCAGGTACGTTAGTCGCTCCTGGTTCAATTGCTATCGGTCAAGTTGCTAACCCAGCTAAAATTACTAATGTCAACGTGCTCAACACAGGGGTACTTTCATATAATTCGTCTACACTTGCTACTACAATTAATGCAAGTAATCAGAATATATCTACGCTTATTCTTAACGGTGCAGGTGCTTTAACATATACACAAACTGGCGGATCCGTAGGTACTGTAACTGCTTTTGATAATGGAGGTAAATTAACCTATACAATGGTCAATGCTCCTACAACAAGCGGTTCACTAACATCAACTGGATCAGGTGGAGCTATGGTAGTTTCAGCACAAGGTACAGGTTCACTTGGAGCTTTAACTTACAACTTAGGAACTTCTACAGTTGCATCTTCTATCTCTAATAATGGCTCATGGACTGCTTCTAATATTATATCTAGTCCAAGTTCTACTGCTACATTGTTAGTCACTGAGAATACAGGTGTAACTGGCACTACAGCTACTACTTTAACACTCGGAAGTGGTATTAACCTACAAGGAACAGGTGCTGTTACATTCTCTTCAGGAAATGCATCAACTAGTACAGGATCATATGGAACAGTTACTGATGGTACATCAGCTATTACAATAAACACGACAGCATCACCAGTCGTATTTAACGCAGCTACTGTTACTATAGCTAATTTAGCTAATTCATTACCTGCAGTATCAATCACAACTAATGGTTATTATTCTTATACAAATAATGGTAATATTCAATTAGGTGTAATTAATCTAGGTACTTCTGCTTCGGGAACTTCTACTGTACAAAGTATAACTGGTAATATTTATCAAAATGCTAGTATAATTACAGATTCAAGTTCCAAGGCTCCATTACAATTCTTAGCTTCAACAACAACGCCAAATTCTTCAGTTACATTGAGTAATGCTAACAACTTCTTTAACGGTGCAGGCAGTTCTGTAAGTATCACTGCCTCCGGTAACTCAGTTATTAACAATACAGGAAATAGTACTTCAGGCACAGCGCTTTATTTAGGAGCTGTAAATGTTCTACCAAGTACAGGTGCTCAATCAGCGAATTCACAATTGGCTATCTCATTAAGTACTGGTACTGATGTAAAACAAACTGCGTCAGGGTCTATTTATGTTTGGGGTAACACTACAATTACAGCTGCTGGTACAGGTAATATAGGTCTTACTAATGGCGGTAATAATTTCGGCGCTTTAACTTTAACAACAGGCTCCGGTAACATTAGTCTTACTGAAACTGCTACTTCAGCTTACAATAAAGTAACAACATCAGGTAATTTCGTAGCTGTTAGTTCTACAGGTGATATAGTAACAGCTACACCTAATAACGCTTTTGCTCTTACGGGTAATAGTAGCTTCTCAGCTAACAATATTGTTCTAACTAACGTGAATAACCAATTAAATGGAAGCGGTGGATCCGTTACATTTAATTCTTCACTTAATACCACACTTGTTGCTAATCAGTCTACTTTGGTTCTTGGTAGCACCAGTTTTGCTGGTGGTAATCTAGCTGTAACCAATGCACTAACTTCAGGATTTATACAAGATCAAGCTGGTACATCAGGAATCACTGTAATTGGTACAACTTCGTTGATTGAAACAGGTTTGAATGGTTTAAATCTGCCTAATGGTTCTATATATTTAACAGGTTCCAATAATAATCTTGCAGGTGGTGTTATTGCACAATCTGGAATTTCAAATATACAGAACAAAGGTAATTTAGTACTATTACCATCGTCTAAGGTTACAACTGGTTATTACACATCAATTACAGGAAATATTACTACTTCAGGTTCCGGTGGTAGTAATTATGGAACGCTTACTTTAGCAGCTCCATTTGGTAATATTACTATTTCAAATCCAACTGGGGTAACTTCACAGTTGTATTTAAGTGCTCCTAATGGTACTGCAAATGTTTCGTATCTTAGTTTATCTACGGATTTACAAGGTGTAGCTCCTAGCCGCACTAATGTTCAAACATACGTACCACCTAGTCCATAATTTGATGTTGATTTGATTTACGCCACAAAAGAGACGGTCAATAGACCGTCTCTTTTTTTTCTACAAGCAATAGGTCGTAGTTGTTAGACGATGATGGCTACTTAATTATATATATTTTTTTAGCATCAAATTTATACATAAAGATTCGACATAATTAAACTGGTTTCTTTGTAAAAGACTCAGGTATAAAATATAGACCTAGATATTTAAAAACGAAAAGACTCAATCAGGAGCTCGCTGATAGCACTCCTTATATAACATGTCATTTATACGGCGGGCTTATTTTTTAGTATACCTCCCTGAGGAACACGTTTTTGCATTAATATTCTCACACGAAATATTAAGCTTTTGGTTTTCGCTCTTTTAGGCTTTTAACCCCATGGTTTTCTCTACATACGTTCATCCTTATTACTGTTTCTAGCGTTATATTTTTTTGCTTATATTAAAACTTGGCATAAACTACACTTGTTTTTATTAGATTTAAAACGTATCAAATCGTGATGTCTTGCTTTCGTTTCGATAGACAATCTTGCCGTTATCTTGGTATTAATTGGTCATAGTTTCTTAAACCGTTTCACTTGAATGATTGCACGTAGATAATGAAAGAGTTTATCTCGTCATATCGGATAAGCATCAGTGTTTAGGTTAGGGCAGTGTGCAAGCACTAGTTCTATATGAGGGCTTAGCGTGTTTGCTAGTAACAATATAGCGAAACAGAAGACGTGATGGTTTACTTATAACTGCTTAGTAAGATGTCATGAGTATCCATCTTCTTTTAGATACTAAGATTGCAGATGATAGGCTTTATGAGGACTGGCGCTTCGACCTTGTGTTCGCTGTAACCTTAAAAGGATGATCGGTTAGGTTTTTACCCATTGTAGTTGTAGAAAGTCACTTCTGCATAAACATTTTAGCAATAGAAAGCCTGGAGCCTTATATGTGATTGTAGCACTGATGGGAACGAATGTAACTTATGGAGCTCCGCGATTTTTAAAGTGTAACAATGGCGGATAATTTATAGCCAAGGCACTGAAGTAGTGTTTCAAAGATAACACTATCGAAACGTGTTTTATATAACCACGAAGTCCATGGCAAAATAGAATCAATGATAACTTCATCGGAATGTTCCGAAGTGAATCTCTCAACCGTGATCTAATTAACAGTGTGTTTGAAGTCCAAATACTAGCACGTAAATTCCCGGGTGGATGAAACACATTAGACCACAAAGTACACTTAACTACCACCAACTCTATTGAATACATGAACAAACTAATCGAAGAAGATCAGTGCTCAGCTGGGGACTGCCAAGCTGGCCCTTTACAACTGACAGAGCTTGCATCCTATACAATAAGTAACCCTAGTCTTCACCCTGAACATAAACCTACTTATACTCTCAACTTTTATGATTCATTGAGTATGCAGTCAGGCACTAGTAAGCACCGGGCTTGGTGATTAAATTTGTTCATCCGGTTAATATGGACTAATACGTCGTCTACTTGATATCGACAAAGATTAGAATAACGAGTATTGTTATCTAATATATAAACCATGTTGTTGGCACGACTAAGAAACTGTACTATATAATACTTATATAATTAGCATGTGTTTAGTATATATAAAATCTAACTAATTAAAGTATGCTATCCATTTTGGTAGATAGAGTATATAAAAAATATACACTCAGTTCTGGACTTGATTTAATAAAAAATATTTTTATAGGTTCATCACAGAAAAAGAAAGATCATCAAGTTTTAGCACTTCAAGATATATCTTTTAATGTTTTAAAAGGAGAGGCATTTGGTATAATTGGTTCCAATGGCTCTGGTAAAAGTACTTTACTTCAAATTCTTGCAGGTACTTTGATACCTACTAGTGGTCTTGTTACGATTAATGGTAGAGTGAGTGCATTACTTGAATTAGGATCTGGCTTTAATCCTGAGTTTACAGGGATTGAAAATATTTATTTATCGGGCTCCATATTAGGAATAGATAGGTTTAAAATGGCTCAAAAAATTGAAGAGATTAAGGAATTTGCAGACATTGGAGATTTTATAGAGCAGCCGGTAAGGACTTACTCCTCTGGAATGCTCATGCGAGTAGCTTTTTCTGTAGCGATAGCAGTTGAACCTGATATTTTGATTATTGATGAAGCTTTAAGTGTTGGTGACATTCTATTTCAACAAAAATGTAATTTTAAACTAAAAGAACTCATTCAAAAAGGTATTACATTATTAGTAGTAACACATGATACTTCTTTTGTTCTTAATATATGCAAAAGGGCGCTATGGCTTGAGCGTGGTGAGATGCAGTACTTAGGAGATGCTTCTGATTGTGTAAAAAGGTATCTAGCTGCTATGGCGGCAAAATCTACAAATCAATTTACTGCAATTAATGTCAATTCAACTAAAAAAAACATCCAATTGCCTGATAGTTTACCTTTAAATTTGAACAATTCTGTGAGACTTGGTGACTCTAGTATTGTTATAGAAGATGCCTGGGTATTGAATGATAAAAAAGAACCATCAATGGTCTTTAGATTGGGAGCTTGGATGACGATAATTTTGAAAATAAAGGCTATGATAGATCTATACAAAGTTAGTTGTGGTTTAGAAATACGTGATCGTCATGGACAGGTTGTTTTTGCTGTTGGTCTTAGGGCTAGTAATAAATTACTCAACCATTTGAATTGTGATGAGACCTCAATTGTTCACTTTAAAATCCAACTTAACCTAGCGCCTGGACAGTATACTTTAGATCTAGGTTGTGGTGCTGGAGATGCAGAAATAAATTTTGGACAACGTGTTGTATCAGTAGCGATAATTGAAGTTTTACCAGACATTAGCGGTGAAGTAGTACATGGCTTGGTAAGACTTCCCTACGAAATAGAACTATAATAATTCTGCAAAATAAGGCCTTAATTTTCTGAAAATTAAATAACCTATTATGAGTATGATTAGGGATAAAATATATATAGTCACTAATTCATTTATTTGCATCGCTTGCCTCCAAAATAATACACGTCTTGCTTGATCTATAATTAATAAAATTGGGTTGTATTTTAAAATAGTATTAAATGGATGCGGTAGTTTGTTTGGGGAATATACTATAGCACTCGCATACATTACTGTTGTAGCTAAGAATCCGGTCGTATGGTTTAAATCTTTAAAAAAGACTCCTATAGAGCATAGCGACCATGAAAGCCCTAACGCAATCATACCTAGTGGGATTAGTATTATAGGTAATTGAAGTGCGTATACTGTTAGCCCGCCATGACTAAATGGTGCTAATATTATAGCTATCCCAACGCTCAAGAGTGCGAAATAAAAAGATGCCGCAATTTTCGAGATAGCGATAATTTCGAGAGGAAAAACAACTTTCTTAACAAAATTTGGCTGAGATGTAATGTAGTTGGGAGAACTGGTTATTACATCTGCGATTACGTTAAATAGTGCTAATCCTAAAAATAATGCTATTGCGAAATCATAGAAATTTTCAACAGGAATAACTCCGAATCGCCCACCGAAGATTAAACCAAAAACAATTAAATATAGGCCTAACATTAATAGTGGAGATATAAGTGCCCAGAGTGATCCTAGGCTGCTTCCTTTGTGTTTGGCTTCAATCTCTCTTTGGGTAAATTGCCAAATCAGATCTCTGTTTTTATATAAATATTTTAGACCACTTTTATTCATTATACGAAATATATTTCAATTAGTGTATGCTAGGTGTTACATCACGATTTTTAGCAATTAATTTTTAGGCACTTCGTATACTTCAATTAGTGTTAATCCTGCGGTTAAAGATGCACTGGTTGCCTGTACGGTGTATGCACCTGGACTAAGCGTGAGCAATACTGCAGAATCTTTACTTGTTGCGCCATTAAATTGAAATGCACCGGTTGCGATGTTGGCAGCAGTGATTGTAATGTTTCCACCCCAACCAGCGTTTGTTGCCAGTATTGATGATGAACTATTAAACACGGTTAATTTGGGGTCAGGTATAGTTCCAGCAATGTTAAAGGGAGCTGAAGATAGTGTTGGCCCGCTTGCCCTTATGAGGACCTGCTCTGATGTAGTACCTCCAATAACAAATCCTGCTGACAGAATACCTCCTGGTGCAATCTGCTCTAAGCAAGATAGATTAACTAGTCGAGGTGTTGTGAGTGTATAGGAATTAGCTTCTGTATCATCATATACTTCAGCAATAACATTACCAGACGATCCATTTTTACCTGCTATTTGCACTGTATAGCCTCCTGGTGCAAGACTCGTCACTAATGCAGCATCTGTACTAGTTGTATTTGTTAGAGCAAAAGCACCTGTTGCGGCATCAGCAGCTAGTACTGCATAAGCATTGTTTGATGGAGTCCCCCAGTTATCATTAGAAGCTATAATGTTTGAACCATTATATACTGTAAGTGTTGGGTCTAGTAGTACATTTGATACATTAAATGGAGCGGTACTGATTGCTGGACCACTTCCACGAATTAAGAGATTTTGTGCACCACTAGTGCTTGTTCCACCTGTGACAAAACCAAGTGTAAGCAATTGCGAACCTGGTCCATCCATTGAGAGCACTGATAGATTTGTTAATCGACCCGGGTTATTAATTCCAGTGAGTTGAACTGTATTTGAGGTAACTGTTCCGAAGCTATTTATTACGCTAACTTTATAGGCTCCTAAATTTGCTAAGGTTGTTGAAGCTATTGTGTAGGTAGATGAGGTTGCTCCAGGTATTGCTAAGCCGTTGAAGTACCATTGATAGGCAAGTGCTGAACCTGATGCAGTTACGCTAAGTGTTATGCTTTGACCAATAATAACTGTACTTGAAGTCGGTTGAGTAGTAATTAAAGGATTAATTACAGTTAGCGCAGCGGCTAGGCTGGTTGTTGAGCTTACTGCGTTTGAAACCGTTACAGAATAATAGCCTAGATTTGACTGTTGTACGTTCTGAATTGTATATGTGCTATTTGTAGCTCCTGCTATGGGGCTAGCAACAGCACTGTTATTAGGGGTAAAGTTCCATTGGTACTTAGGGTCAGTGCCTGACGCGGTTACAGAGTACGTTATTAAATTACCGCTAATTACAGACTGAGACTGAGGCTGAGTTAATATGGATATAGGCAAATCGACATTAGCCTGCGTAGATGTAACTGTTCCAAAGCTGTTTGTTATTGTGACATAGTATTGTCCAGCTTGATTCGCACTAAAGTTTGATATCAATAGGTTTGCAGTCTGAGCCCCGGATATAGAGGTATTGTTTGTTATCGCGGTATTGTTTAGATACCACTGATAGGTAAGCGATCCGCTTCCCGTAGCGACTACGGATAGTGCAACAGATGCTCCAATTGTTGCTAGGTTGTTATTTGGATTAGTTGTTATAGACGGAGAAATATTTATAGACGGCGGGCTTGCTTTCCTGATCGTATTTCTCCCTGTGTTTGTGATGTAAAGGGTACCTGTTGAATCAACGGCAATACCCTTTGCATTAGAGAAGGACGCAGTGCCTCCTGCACCATCTGAGTTTCCTATTAACGTGCTACCTGCTAATGTACTCACGATATTTAATGTAGAGACCGTTCGAATCAGGGTTCCCGATGAGCCATCTATGATATATAAATTACCTATTGTATCTGAACAAATCGCATAAGGGTGATTGAATTGCGACCCTTGATTAGTAAGTGCGCCGTCTAGGAATCCAGGGGCACCTGGAAAGCCACCAATTATGCTTAGAGAACCTTGGGGTGTGACTTTACATACTGTGCTTTGTAAACCATCTAAAATATATAAATTATTACTTTTATCCATGCAAATGCCCGTAGGATACGAGATATGGCCAGGTGATGCTGCGCCATTACCCAAGGTGCCAGCATATATTGAAAGATTGCCGCTTGGAGTGATTTTTCTAATCACATAATTACCGCTATCAGCAATATAGAGATTATTAGTTGCATCTACTGTGATGCCTAATGGATTTATTAGACCAGCAGTTGATTGGACAATTGTTGTTACAGTTCTAGTTATTATGCTAATTTTTCGTACGCTATTATAAGTTCCATCTGTAACATAGAGGTTGCCAGAAGTATCTATAGCGATACCGTTAAGAGCTCCAAACAGTGCAGCTGAACCGATGCCATCAGTCGAACCTGATATTCCTGGTTGTCCTGCGATAGTTGAAACGGTACCACTTGCGCTTATTTGGCGTATAACATAATTATACTGATCTGCTACATACACGTTTCCTGAGTTGTCCACTGCAATCCCAGATGGTTGGTTAAATAAAGCATTTGTTCCAGTTCCATCTGCAAAACCGCTGGGGCTTTGACCTGCTATAGAAGTAACCGTATATGGTGTTGGATAAGAGATCGATTGTGCTAAAAGTGATGCTTTGTAGCTAAGCAGTATAAGCGTGCTGATTGTAATCTTTTTTAAAAAAAAGTTCATTTTGGAGTGCTATGTAATAAAACAGTATGATATCTAGAAATGAAGCAAATGTCTTGCAGTCGCAACTGATATTGATGTTACGTAAGATATGTTTGTTAGCATAGTTGTACCTGTATACCGCGAGGAAAAAAGCATCCTTGAGTTTTTGTGTAAACTTAGGCCGGTTTTGTCACAGATAACGCAGGATTATGAAGTTATTTTTGCATTAGATCCATCTCCTGACCGAACTGAGGATCTTATTTTAGGAGAGCGCTCAAAAGATATTCGTATCAAGTTACTTAAATTTTCTAGGCGATTTGGTCAGCCGATGGCTACACTTGCTGGGATGCAATACTCAAAAGGGGATGTAGTTGTAGTTATGGACGTCGATTTACAGGATCCGCCAGAACTTATCATTAACATGATAGCCAAATGGAAGGAAGGTTTTGAGGTAGTGCTTCCGCAAAGGCGTAGCCGTACCGGTGAGCCTTGGTTAAAGAAAGTTATTTCCGAGTTCGGCTATAAAGTAATTAAAAAGATAGCTAATGTAGATATTCCACCAAATACCGGGGACTTCCGGCTTATGTCACGGCAGGTTGTAAATCATGTGATTTCACTAAAGGAAAGTCATGGCTTTCTTAGAGGCATGGTAGCCGTAGTCGGTTTTGAGCAGTGTATTATACCATTTGATCGACCTGCAAGATATGCAGGAGAGACTAATTATAATCGATTTATCGGATCCATAAAAATAGCAAGTAATGGAGTTTTTGGTTTTTCAAGTTATGCACTTACTTTGAGCACGCAGCTGGGATTTTTTGTCGCTTTTTGTTCTTTTTGCATGGCGGTCGTTTACTTTATTATGAAATTAAGAGGAGCTAACTTCCCTCTTGGTAATCCGACACTAGTGATTTTAGTGCTATTTATGGGTGGTATCCAGTTAATCAGTATTGGAATTTTGGGTGAATATATTGGCAGAATATATGAAGAAGTTAGGGCCCGTCCTAAATACATAGTTTCCAGAGCTGAAGGTTTCGATAAAATTATATGATATAATCAGTGGTTTATATTACATAAATCGTTGTTTGCTAATAGTTTAATATTGTCATTAAATGGATAATTCTTTTTGATTCTAGTTATGAACAAAAGAATAGTTGTATGGTCCGTCATTATTAATGAATTATAAAAGAATTCCATAAAAGATGAGTATTATTTCAAATTCTAACATGGCAGGAACTTCAAATTCAGACGAAGATGTTTGGACTATTAGCTTGGACATTAACAACCTCTGGAAGGGGGCTTTAATTGCTCTTGCTACGCTTTTTTCACATTGGCAGGCAATCGGCGGAGGATTTATTTGGGATGACGATGCTCATGTTACCCGTGCAGACCTTAGATCATTACAAGGACTGTGGGATATTTGGTTTAAACTTGGCGCTACGCAGCAGTATTATCCGTTAGTACATAGTACTTTCTGGTTTGAGCAGGCGTTTTGGGGTGATAATGCTGCACTATATCATATTACAAATATAGTATTTCACATATTGGTTGTATTTGTGCTTGTCGCTGTTTTGAAGCGATTAGAGATACCAGGTGCTTGGGTGGCTGGCTTCATTTTTGCTCTACATCCCGTACATGTCGAATCCGTTGCATGGGTTACGGAGCAAAAAAATACAATTTCAGCATTCTTCTATCTATTGGCAGCATTTTATTACCTTAAGTTTGATGATAAACGTGACAGGCAGTATTATGGTTACGCCTTATTATTTTTCATAATCGCATTATTATCTAAAACAGTAACCGCGACACTCCCTGCTGCATTACTCGTTATTTTTTGGTGGAAGCGAGGAAAGCTTTCTTTCAAGAAAGATGTTGTTCCTTTAATTCCTTGGTTCGCTCTTGGTATTGCTGGGGGTATTTTTACTGCATGGGTCGAGAAGGTTTATATTGGCGCTCAGGGTGCCGATTATCAAAGCGCAGTTCAATTAACGCCAGTTACGCGATGCTTACTCGCAGGACATGTTATTTTATTTTATTTAAGTAAATTGCTATGGCCAACAAATTTAATTTTTATATATGAACACTGGTCAATAAGTGCAGGTAATTATTTAGATTATCTTTATACTCTAGGTGTAATCATTGGGCTGGTCCTGCTTGTGCGATATGCATTAACTGGTGGTAGGCGTAATTCTTATGATACTTTTTCTAGGGCTCCGCTAGCTGGCTTTCTGTTTTTTGCTGGAACGCTATTTCCAGTGTTAGGTTTTGCTAATGTTTATCCATTCATGTTTTCGTATGTAGCTGACCACTTTCAGTATTTGGCTAGTTTAGGTATAATCGTCCCTATTGCGGCTTTTCTTACTATAAGTTTAGATAAATTATCTGCAGAAAATAAAGGAATTGGTGCAGCTATAGGTGGCGTATGCTTAGCCTTACTAGGGTTTTTATCTTGGAATCAATGCAGCATGTATAGTGACGGAGAAACGCTATATCGGGTTACGATTGAAAGAAATCCTTCTTGCTGGATGGCGCATAATAATTTGGGAGCTATAATGCTTGGTCATGGCAGGATACCAGAAGCAACAGAGCAGTTTGCTGAGGCTCTTAAGATCAGACCAAATTACCCTGATGCTCGCAGTAACATGTGCAGCGTTCTTCTGCGCAATGGAAGGGTGCAGGAGGCATTGGTGCAAGGCCTAGAAGCTGTTAGATTGAGGCCCAATTCGCCTGAAAATCTCAATAATTTGGGGATAGCCCTAGCCAACTTAGGAAGGACAACCGAGGCTATAAATATGTATCAAGCAGCAGTTAGGTTGCGTCCAAATTACGTCGAAGTGCTGAATAATCTTGGCAATGCTTTAATGCAGCTTAATCGCAATGACGAGGCCTTGAAGTGCTATCAAACAGCAATAAATTACCAGCCAAATTTTTCAGATGGATATGCTAATATAGGACTCCTTTTATTAAATCACGGAAACGTAAATCAAGGAGTCACTATGTATGAGCAGGCGATTAAATTGCAGCCAAATGTAGCACGATACCATCAGATGCTAGGAGTTGGTTATAGTTCTCAAGGAAAATTACCAGATGCGATTAATCAATTTCAAGAAGCGCTAAAATTAGAGCCTAATAACAGTGAGTTATGGTTTTATCTTGGCAATGCATTCGTCGCTGCTGGTAAATTAGCTGAAGCAGAAGTGCCATACCTTAATTCGGTGAAAATAAATCCTAATAATGTGGCTGCTGAAAATAATCTAGCTGCTGTCTATTTTAGAACTAGTCGTAATCCAGAAGCTATCAGTCATTATCAAATGGCGTTACGTATAAATCCTAACTATGCAGAAGCGCATAATAATTTAGGAGTTGTTTACATCGCAGCTAAATTTTTAAATGAAGGCATCGCGGAGTACAAAAAAGCCACTCAGATTAATCCAAAGTACTCTGACTCATATAATAATTGGGGACTGGCGCTACTTGATTCAGGAAACCCCAAGGAAGCTGTATTATATCTAAAAAAAGGTATAGAAATAAATTCAAACAATCCAGATTATCATGACAATTTGGCTCGTGCCTACATTGCGCTTGGACAAAAGGATGTGGCGAAATCCGAAAATTCGACTGCAAACATTTTACGCAACCCTAAACAGATAGCACCAAGCTTAAAAAAATAGCAGGCGATATTGGTTTTAAGGATACTCAAAAAATGTATATTGAGGCATAAACTGAAAAAAAAAATTATAACACTTAGCTGGAGAGGTAAGAAAATAGAGCCTATAGGGGTTCCATTATTGATATTCTTCGTAGTTGCTCTTTTGAGTATTTCATGGCGCAAATGGTCGGATCCTCATATTGACTATGGCCGTGAGCTTTACATCCCGTGGTTAATGTCCGAAGGGGGTAAGTTATTTAAGGATGTTGATGATTTATATGGCCCGCTTTCTCGGTTTGTAGATGCAGGTCTTTTTAAGATATTTGGACCAGGAATTATGGTACTCGCTCTAGCGAATCTCTTTTTTTATGCAGTGATACTTTTTATACTCTACCGGTTGTTCAAGGGTGGTTGGGGTATCTTAGCTGCTTTGGTCTCATGTTTTGTTTTTGTAGGAATATTTAGTTTTTCTCAGCTTACTGTAATTTCAAATTATAATTTTATAACCCCTTATTCACAGCAGGTGACCCATGGATTTCTTGTGTGCCTGCTATTGATTTACGTTCTTGTGCAATGGATACAGAAACAAACATTAATGTTAAGTATATTAGCTGGCTTTCTTGTCGGGCTAACGGTTGTTCTTAAGCCTGAATTCATCTTGGCTTCGGGTCTTTTAGCACTCGCTTCTGTTGTGATTCATTTTAAAACTAGTACGAGGATAAGACTTGGCTCGATCATGGCTGCTGGACTATCTGCCTGTATTCCTACAGTTTTATTTTATCTTTATTTCCTTACATATTTATCCCCATACAACGCAGGTTTAGCAGCGGCTCATGCGTGGTTAAATGGCTTATTTATATGGAAAGATCCATTAACAACTCATTTGTTGAATAATTTTTCAGGAATGGATAATCCCAAATCAAATGCTTTGCTTCATCTTTTAGCTACTGTGTATGCAATGGGTCTTATTGCTTTTATTGCAGTTAGCGCATTTATTATAGACCGTTTACGTTTTCTAGTGATTCAAGTAGGTGTTCTGACGGCATCAGCTGGTATACTTTTTTATTTAACAGTACGTGTGATTAATTGGTCAAACGTAGGACAATGTCTACTTGGTTTGCTTTGCTGTTATAGTGTTTATCTTTTGATTAACGCGTATATCAAGTTCAAGTCATCTAAGATCGAAGTAAGTGACTATATTCAATTGTTAATGACAGTATACGCTTTAGCTCTTTTGACTCGCATGGTGCTCAATGGGCGTATTTTTCAGTATGGTTTTATTCAAGCCTCAATCGCAGCTATGGTTATTGTAGCTGCATTACTTGGAGACTCTCCGTTGTTTGAACTTCTAGGTAAATATGGTTCTAAGTTGTTCCGTCTAGGTTTTCTATTTATTCTTAGTGTAGCAATTGTAAGTACTATAAATAATTCGAATCGTTTATTAAGCGCTAAAACGCTCGCAATTGGTAGGGGTGCAGACCTCGTATATACTTATCCTTCAAATGTCTTAATGACTGGGCAGATTGTTGGCACTTTCTCTGATTTGCTTTCAAAGCAACCTTCAGATAAGTCAATCATAGTTATACCAGAAGGGATAATGATTAATTATCTAGCTAGGAAAAAAAGTACTGTTTCAGACGTGAATTTTTACACAAGTGCTTCAGCTGAATCAGTGATTGTGAGTAAGCTGAAAAAATCTGCTCCATCGTGGATAATTTATATATCCCGTGATCTTACGGAGTATGGCGTAAGCCAGTTTGGATCTAAGGGCCAAAGTGGTGAGGAACTTATGAACTGGATTAAGGCTAATTATCATACCGTAATTTCAATGGGTGGTGATCCATCAAACGCTAAACAAGTGGCAGGTTTGATTTATGAACTTAATGCTCCCCAAGCAAGCATCGGTCGAGTTGATACTAGTGTTGTAAAGCCCTGATGTTGATCTGCTCCTTAAACCATGTGTTAATTGCTGTTCTAGTAGATCAGTTGGGCTTATTTTGAGGTATACAAGCTAGCGTAAGTACCTCGGTAAACAACTCTGACATGAGCGTTATTTTGAATTTTACTTCTAGCTTCGCCTAAACCGATGATAATTGATTCTGGTACAGTAGATTGGACGTGGTGTAGCGTGTAGGCGGCATGGTTACTTCCAGCTGAAGCTCCAGAAAGAGCTAAAAGAGGATATTCCCAATCATCGTTTCCGCATAGAAAACCAACCGAAACTTTTCCAAGGTTATTAGATCTTAAAATTCTATCTATTGCAAAGTAGTCCTGCATGAGTTCGGGGCGATTGGTGAAATACATATTTGATCGCGTTTGTTGTAAAATGCTTTGGCTTGCTCCCGAAATTAAAGGTCTTGAGAAATTCGTGAATAAAGCGGGAAGTGCTGATACCGTGGATAAAATTAATACACTATGAATCAAGCACGAAGATAAGGCATTTATTTTTTGGGGTAGCGAATTTGAAATTTTGCTTAATACTAGTGCACCAAGAGGAATACCGATCAGGAACAGGGGTGTGTGTAGACGACTAACCCATGGCTGCCATTTAAGCATGAAACTAAAACCAATAACACTAATGATCAGTGCTAGAACTATGAGTAGTTCGTTTGCTTTAAGCCTTTTGTAAGCGATCACTAAAGAAAACACAGATACGGATATAAGAATAAAATGAACAGAGTTACCTGCGTGGTCTTCATGCGGCCAGTAATAGGCTAGGTATCGATAGTTTGGAAATGTGGTTCGTGGGTCGTCTAGATGTGATCCAAGTACTATCTGTACAAGTTTGTAGAGTCCTTGATTCCACGCATTATTAGGTAGGCTTAAATGTACTGCTGCGCTGCGCAGGGTATTTGAGGCAAATCCAATAACGCTTTTATCATTATTATGCTGTACTGAGGATTCGTATGTTAACCCTACGAAGCCAGTTTTGAATTCTCTTACCCAATATGGAGATGAAATAAATAGCCCCAAAATTAAAATAATAATCAGGTGCTTCGCGCTGGAAAGTATTGGGTTAGAACGAAAATCAGGTAAAAGTTCAATTATAACAAAGCTTAAGCCGCATGCTCCTCCAATAAATAGGAATGTTCCTTTACAATATAGGCCTAAGCCTAGACATATTCCTGCAATTATACTATAGCGTACATTCCATGTAATTCTTAACTGTATAAGAGATAATATAAACAGAAGAATGAGAAAACTTAAGGTTGTATCATTTTTGCAACCCGTAGCTTGGAAGATAGCCATGGGAAGTGTCGATGCGAGAACTGCAGCGACCATTTCCCATTCACTCCCTAGTTTGAGTGCTTGAGTGATAAGACTAACAAGAACGATGCAAAGGCAAAAATAGCTCCAAGCTACAAGGTTCGCGTAATGGTCTGATTGGCTTAGTAACTGAAGATGCATGATTGCTTCTTCACAGAGCGGGGGCATGTAATTTTGCCTAGGTATTTGGGTGTAGTAATAGCTAATTGATCCATTGTCTATCCAGTGGACTATACGGCTCATGTGATAGGTCATCCCATCCCATGTATTAGGTGGGGCATTAATAGCTACTAATAAAGTCAATATAAGACTGATGGGAATAATGAACGCAAACCACTGGTATTCTAATTTGAAATCCTTTGTACTAAAATTTGAATTAACTTTTGATGCAATAAACCCAGACGCGATGAATCCTAGTATCCAAACTGAAGTGACACTGAGTTGGTTTAAAGCGCTAAATATAGATAATAGCTCGGTTGTTAATGCGACGTATAAAAGCACTACTAAACCTGCTATCGCTAAGCCTGTTCTTGTACACTTAAAATAAGGTGTAACCGAATAGGCACAGAGCAAGAATGTAAGGAACGGAAGAGTTGTTATAATGGAATCCATAACGCTTTGATCCGAGTAGATCTGCTGGTACTGATAGGTTTAAGGCGATCTAGCCCACAGAGCCTTAAACAAAAGAGATGGCTCTTTGTGCAATTCTATAGAGTTAGGGATGGGTCGAGAAGAATGTAAGCTAAGCGAAATTGGTTTTCCAGAATTATCTCTAAGAGAAAAATTTAGATTTGGCACTCGCGATAATTGTCCGTTTTGGGAGGAGATCAAAATTAGTTTGGAAGGAATAATAGCAACATAACCAGGTGTCCAAAACCTTGGTCTCCACATTATAATCTCGGATTGATTTATTTTAAAGTCCCAGAGTTCTGGATTAATTCCTAAATGCCCAAATTGTACGGAATCTAAATCGTCAAAATCAGAGCTTTGGCCATACATTGCCCTACATGCATAAAAATCTGCCCATGAGTTTGCCAGGATTACATGCGGAGTTGGTTCTGGGGCTGGAGATCCTGCGACAATAATCGAGATGCCTTTTTCAACATCTGGAGCAAGTTTTAAAATTTGCTCCCAGAAATTTTTTTGAGTTATAGCGGAATTTACGAAGCCTTGTTGTATGTATAGTGAATAAGAGAAAAGAGGGATTAAGGCTATACAGTAGGTCGTTAAGGTTATTATTTTTAGGGTTGTTCCTTTAGATGTTAAAAATTGAAAGCTTGCACCAACCAGTATTGAGAAAGGCAGAGCTGCAGCGACATGGGTGGATGTCATTCTACCAACAATTTGTGTAGGTGGATAATTTACCAAACTTAAGATATAGCTCGCTCCCCAAGCTAAGGTAGAGGCAACTAATATTCTATTCAGAGGACTTGATGATTTATTAGTCTTAATTCCAGATAGGCGTGAAATTAGGTATACTCCAGCAATTACGAACAGAGCGCAGGGTAGTGTATAGGGGCTTATGTAACTTAGGCTCGTTTTAAAGGCGAAAATCAATACATTTATATCAGCATTAGGACCTAATACAGTTGAAAAAAGTGCTCGTTTGATCATTTCGGATGGTGATACGAGTACACTCATGGTTCGCTCATCCTTTAGTTGGATACGTATTAATCCTAAAATGCCAATAATTGTCCCACATGCGATGATATGCTCAAACCACATTTTTTTTTCATCCTTTTTGCATAAACCACAACTAAAAAGCGGAGCTACAAGGAAGGGTAAAAAAGTGAGTTCGTATGAGAGTAAGCAAAGTGCTGCGATGGGATATGATAGCCATCGTATGCGGGATGGTTTAAACCATATTAGCCAAGCAAGTAACGTGAAAGTCATTGCTCCTTGAACATGAGCTGCAGCATGCAAAAGCTGCCGTGTCATGTCTGAAGGGAATAGGAGATAGGTTAGCGAGACTATTATTGAGGATGGAACGCTGAGCCAATGACGTGATATGCGATATAAGAGCCATCCATTTAGCCCAAGCCCAAAGCTTGCTAGGACATAGAGAGAGCTAAGCCCGCCTATTGCGTTGCCTAGATATCCAAAAGAGGGTGGCAGGAAATGATTTAAAGGCCTGCCTTGAGGCCATTGGATGATGCAATCAATGACCCTATGTAGTACTTCAGGCAGTTTCATACTAAAACCGGGCGCTACGGCCCAGTAATCATCTTCATAAAGCCCAAATGACCTAAAAAATAAGAATTTAGCAAAAAATGCGAAAAGACAGATAAATATAAGTACAAGACTTTGGCTTAGTAACCGTTGTATTTGTAATTTCACAACATTAAGATAGAATTCATTGCATCAAAAATTGAATTTCTTTTAAAGAGGTATACCATTAATTTCAGAGAATAATCTACACACTAAATGTTGATTTTATTGCAAAACTCACAAACAAATAGATCTAGTATTTGATTCTTTATTCAAGAGGCAGAAAATCAAACTATCTAACAATGCTAAAGTTTCTTTTTGTAGTCTCAATTAACATGTAATAATAAGCTTTTTTTTCATGATACTTATAATAACCTTTTTTTACATATTAATTTAACAAAACTTTAATAGATCACAATCGGGTAAATTTAAAGAATTAGGATTAGGAATCGTTAAGATTTATGGAATTATTTACAAAGAGGACTTCCCCAAACTTTGACAATAGATTGTTTAATTAAGTAATCTAAAAGTAGTAGCAGCTAGGTCAATAACTTGTGCTTTAGTATTAACTACTCAGTTGAAGTGTTAAGTTTTACTGTAGCATTCCAGTGGATTGTATCGGTCCTCAAAGTAGCTGTGCGGTGATTGTAATTATAAAATTAAAGCTTCTATCTAGATTTTGATGCGCGTCGATCAAAGAACTGTTGATCTTTAGATGTTTATCTTTGAATAGTTAAAAGTTCGCCAATGGCAATCTATAAAAAAGTTATCCAATGCTCTGCCTTGATAGTCCATTGAGATCTTAATGCCTCCTTTGATTAATATTTCTGTAAATTCTTATGAATTACATTGGTTTCTTTGGTCTGAATTAAAGGTTTCTGGTTTTCCGTATTTTGCTTAAGCCTCCATAAAGAAGGATATACAGAAGCTAGCATATATTGTATTAGATAACTGCCCGGCTAATACTGTACGACTTGAACAATCTATTATTGCATATATCCAAATGCATCTTTCTTGTAATAGAACGTAAGTATTAAATAATGCGCATGCACTTATTTTTGACTGCGTGTACCTAATATTTAGTGGCTATCGACTACATAGTATCAATGTTCTTGAGCGCTTCTAAGCCAACTCAGGCTTTGAGATTAGGTTTATGTTAACGACGTTTTCGACACATTTGGATCAAATCTTTGTAGGTTAATACTGAATGATCGCACTTGTCTAACTTTTGAGGACAACCTAATTTAATTTTCAAATCTAATTCGGACATTCTGGTAGAAACGAAGATTAGGTGCTAGATGTTATTAATAGATTTTGTATGAAGTGCAGACTCGGTAACGTCGTTTGGTACTCCTTATAATCCCAGCTTCACGCATCAACATAGCATTTTTTGTGCGTGATCCACATTTACACGATCTCGTTTTATAACGAATACCGCAGCTAAATTCTCCTGAAGTTCCTTTTCTCAGGTAATTATTTTTACTGGATATAATTCGAACTTAGCTGCTATATAATTGAGTGTACTAAGCCCATGCAGACTTCCATTGCAACCTGAGTATTGAACTTATCATAAATTTGCGTTTATTCCAGGCTTTTAACAATAATATTTTAAATTATCATAATGATTACTGTCGTCTAGTCTAAGGGTGTAGCTCAATATTATTTTAGCTTATTACTTTAAGTTTGAGTAGCACTAATAAGTAGCAGTTAAGGATACTAATAAATAGTAGGCACACTTATTTTCATTCACCTAATTTTCACAAATATCAATATAAGTAAGAAACTAATTTGCTATGAAAAATTTTGAGTATTTTTTATAAAACATTATCGTAAATTTTGTCCAGGCTGCCATGTTTTAGGTATATCAGCAATCCATCTCTCAATCATAGTTTTTTCAGAAAAGAGCCCATTTAATATTAGAATACAAGTAACTATTAATATTAAATAAACGATACGAGAATACTTTACTACATAATCAAATTGATATATACAACATATACCTATCATTGATAATAAAGTAATTAAACTATATAATTCAGATCTATACCTTAAAGCCAAAAACATTACTAAGTGTATTAGTATAGCAGGAATTGCGCACGAACTCAGTAAAGCGGTCAATCTCCAAAGATGATTAGACTTTGATAGATTACATACCCTATATACACTTAAAGAGATTAAACTTAATAGTATACTAAAAGGTAAAATCAGGGTAATTGGTAAAGCAGGTTCAATATAATCATAATATACTTTTGGATTCAATTTACTAAAAGTAGATGTTTTGAACCATAATGAATCTAAGTCAATAAAAGGATAGCTTGATTTAAAATTTGAAATATTAGGAATGAAGTAATATACGAGGTTTTGCGGTATTCTACTAATGGATAATTTCGGACTAATCATTGCCATTTTACCCCTGTATCCAGTTGCTTGTTGATATTTACCAAGTGGTTGGAATTCAAACGGATTATCCCAACGTTTTTGATTTAGCATTAGTAAGGCAATAATTGCGGTAAAAAATATTAAATAAGGTATAAAAGCTTTATAGCTTTTTATATATAAAGGAATATTTAGAATAAACTTAAAAAGAACAAGTGCACCGGAAGCCGCTACATAAGTTGGCCTAGTGAATAGTACTAATCCTGAGCACAAAAAAAAGAAAACTTGGAATAAATGCGAATTTATTTTACGTTCAGACAATAAAAACATGAATAATTGCAGTGTAAATATAGATAAAGAGCAGATTTTGTCTTCATAATAAATACTCTGGTTTACCATAAGAGTAAACATTGGTAATATAAAAAAAGGATACCACTTTAATATTTCTGCCTTATGTTTGAGTGATAAAATAAATATAATTTCTTTAAATAAATAGTAAATCGATAAATTATATATTATAGCAGACATTAATAGTTCTGGTAACGGCGTTTCGCCCAAGCCAACCAACGACAAAAATCCGCGCAATAATGCAGGATAGGGTAATTCATATGCTATATATTTACCATTAATAATCCAACACTCGCCACGAAGAGAATCTGCGCTTATACTTACATCACCATGTAAAAGCCTTTTAAACATATCATAAAAAGCTCCCCCTTGACCAATGTCTGTGCTGATTCCATTTAAACTATAATTCAATAATATGTATGTTACAAATATAGCTATAAAATTTATAACTAGTAATCTAATTAACTCGGATTTAAACTTAAATTTTAATTTAATATTACTATTCATCTGCTTATTTTTAGTGTATCTAGATAAAGTATACATTAATTCTTAATTCATGTAGTAATATTAATTATATTACAGACCTTTGAAAAGCTATAGCATACATTAAAAATTATAAGTATAAAAATTTAATTAATTAGTATACCATAATTTACGGAAATAATATTCTTATTATTTGAAATAGTATGATCGAAATATATTTTTAAATATTTCATATTTTAGATTTTCTGGCAATTACAGTGATTACTGAACCATCTTTAACAAGCGACCTATATAAACTAACTAGAAAAGCAAATGGCGCTAATAGTAAAGCCAAAACATACGTAAAATATTTAGTAAATATGGTAACTCGTAAACTAGATTTATATTTGCGTAATGATTTATATAATAAGTTATGTGTAATACCAAATTTATTTTGCCATGTTTGTACTGTGCAAAATAAATCATATTCAATATTTATATATGATTCTTCAATTATTTCTGCGTCGTTAGTATAAATTAAATTTTTTATAAAAGAAGAACTGAAATGATTAATATGTCTCGGTACATCTAGATGAAACCATGAGCTTCTCGCTCTTATAGCTTCGGTGCTTCCGAAATTGGGTACCGATAAAAGTAAAAGCCCGCCAGGTTTCAGCACATTAAACATCCTTTTCAGGGCTAATTGTGGATCTCTCATATGCTCTAATGTATGCCAACTAATGACTATATCGTATTTAGTTTCATCTAATCTGTCTTCTGTAATATCACCAGCAATTACATCTAAACCATACTTTTCTCTTGGAATTTTTGCTGAATATTCATTAAATTCAATACCTTTGCATGTACAACCTAAGTTATTAAAAACACTTAATAAATGACCCGGACCGCAACCAATATCTAAAACCGAACCTTTACCATTATTAAGTTTAATTAGTTTCTTTGCCCTTATATTATATAGCAAATTTTGCAATTTTTCTACATGTTTAGGAAATCTTTGATTACCATCTGAATAATAAATTGAAGGGTAATATCTATCATATTCAATTACATCTGGAAAGGTTTTCCACCACCCATTTGCAATCTCGCAAACTTTAAACTCATCACCAGTAATATAGTCGTTAGCTATAAAATAATTGATAATCTTATTCATAATTTATTTTATATTTGTAACATTATTTTTAAAAATACAGTGTTTAATGGTATTAACTATACAACCAACACCATATTTTAAAGAACGTTTAAAACTTATTGAACTCGCTTCAGGAAAATATTTTGTAGGACATGTTACTTCACCAATTCCATAACCTCTTGATATAATCCAAATTAACATTTGATTATCGAAAATGAAATCATCATCAAATTTGTCTAAGGGCGCATCTTTTAAGATTTTACTAGAGAAAGCTCTGTATCCAGTGTGATATTCAGATAACTTTATATTTAAAAGTAAATTTTGAAACAATGTTAATGATCTGTTAGATAAAAAACGCCATAAAGGCATACCACCTTTAAAAGTGCCACCACCCAAAATTCTTGAACCAAGTGAGCATGGATATACATCAAATGCTATAATGCTAGCAAGAGCCGTTATTAATTTAGGTGTATACTGATAGTCAGGATGAACCATAACTACGATATCAGCACCAAGTTCCAAGGCAGTCTTATAGCATGTTTTTTGATTACCTCCATATCCGCGATTGTGATCGTGTTCTATTAATTTTATATTTGGTAGAGTTTTAGCGATTTCTATGGTGTTGTCACTGCTTCTATCATCAACTAATATTAGAATATCGACTATTTTTTGTTCTATTACCTCGTTATAAGTTTTTACTAAAGTTTTTGAAGCATTGTATGCTGGAAAAACAACGGCTATTGTTTTATTATTTAACATTATGTTATAATTTGGACTTTAAATTAGGCATATGATGTGAGACCAACAAAATACACTCCAATATATCATTTTAATAACATAAATTGGCAGATTCGGGTCAAGCGTAAGCGTCAAAGCCTTTCATAGTAACGGCCTGTTTTTACATGTTATAAATTATCTAAATGCTACCAATATCCCCAAATTGAATCACTAACCTTTTGAAAATAGATCGTGTAAGTTAATTTATATTGACCTGACTCAGTTAGTTGGACATCGGCAAGAAATGAAAACGCCATGCACTTGTCTGGTTTTGCTTGTTTAATAGTCTACTAATAAAATCTGACAAAAATAACATTTAAATTAATTCCTATAATATGCTTAAGTCATTTCAATATAACAAGTTTTTTATTTGACTCTATAATGTAGAAGACCATTTCTGATTCAAAAATTCCTCACACAGTCTGCCATTAAATCTCTCTATAAAACTTTTTTCTGGTTTTAGTTGTTGTATAATAACCAAAATATAGAGCTATTTTCATAAACTTAAATTTCTAGTACTCAATCTGCTAACTCAGACTCACTTTAAACAGTCATAGATTTAGATAAAGACCTATGTTTACTCATCTCATTTAAACATGTTACAAGATATACCTAGTTCAATGTGTTCTCTGCTGCATTAATCTACTAATGATGGAATACGAAGGACTTAACCTATCTCCTGTCTATATTAAGTTATTCATCCACATGAGCACTACTAGTGCTTAAAACACACTATTATAACGCTTAAGTCATCATCGGATTATACTTACTTCATTTACTTTCGGTTATATTATGCTTGAAAGCTAAATCATATCCGTTTGTTACGGAGAAATTGGAATTCAACAGATTATACTTACACAGCTTAGGTGTTAGGTTTTTTTACATGATAAATTTAGATCGTTCTCGAGAGGACACTTATAACCTAGTAATGAGTGTCCTCTCTTTCGGTTACAGAGGCCCTCGATGTAATCAAAAATCGCTGCCTTGGCCTCATCTCTCGTTCTAAAAGTGCATCGGAAAATCAATTCATGCTTAAGTGTGCTCCAAAAGAATTCCATTGCAGCATTATCATAGCAGTTTCCTTTACGACTCATATAGGCTACCATTACATTTTCATCACACTAACTTCGATAATCCCGACTCGTGTATTGGGATCCCCGATCTGAGTGATGGATGAGTCTAGGCTCCGGTCTGCGACGATCTGGTGCCATTTTAAGCGCGCTCAATGGCAAACGTGTAGCAAGGTCGAGTCTATTGACAAACCTACTAGCTTACGGCTATCTTTGCGCAACACCCCATCAGGGTACAACCAGCTATCATGGGTGGAGTTATACGTTATACCAGCTACACTTACCTGATTCGGACGTTTTGGTAATGGCATAACCCGTAAAAGATTAGTTGCTATAGGTTGATCATGGTTACAGGCTGTAGTGCGGACTTGATAGCAGCGTTTGGTACGCCCAACGATCCCAACTTCTCTCATTAATCTATCTACTCGGTTATGGCCCACGAGTATCCAACGATCTTGCAAATCTCTTACCATACGTGTGCTTCCATAGGTTGCACGCTACCTCTCCTGGATCTGCTTAATCTCGACAAGAAGCGTCTTATCAGACGCTTATCGTACCGATTTGGGCTTTGTCCAATGTTAGTAACCACTGCGTGATACAACCAGTGGTTGACATAAAAATGTGATGCTATGTTCAGCGCCGATCTTTTATATTAGGGCATACCGCTTGGTGGTGTTTACGAATATATGCACGCTGTTTTTTGAGTATTTCACGCTGCTCAGTCAATCGATCCAGCTCTTTTTTTAATTCGAACTAATTCAACTTTGTATTCTGTGAGCGTTGTCGGCTCTCTCTCAGGATCTACCTGTTTGATCTCATACATATCTAGTTCCCAATAATAAAGATCAAATACACTCACTTCCAGCTCTCTTAGGGTCATTTCTGCATATCTTACGTATTCATCCACATACTTACTGCCAGCACTTTTAATTCTTTATCGTAACAGTTGCGTCTTTCCAGGATTATACTTTCGTTTTTCATGTTTGGTTATATGGTTTTTATAAACCTAAACCGTGTCCGTTAATTCGGGGTAAACTCTAATATCATTACATGACGTACAATATAATTATAAAAAAAATACATTTAATTAATTTAATATATTACATTTTAAGTATAGTTTTTATTATACCGTTATTTTTGGGTAATTATTTATGCGATGACTGCTATATATATGCCCGCATTATTGATAATTATCATATTAGTGGTTTCCCATTTTATCAGCTTGATTTGCCTCTTAAGGCAGCTTCATCCACAGGATATTTACTTATATGCTCGTTTTTAAGATATTTTTTCCAATCAATAAAGGCCATTATATTTTTTCAAGTGCTGACTTATATTTTATATTTATTAGTTTCGAATTATGTTATAAAATCAAAATATAAGTTTTACAATTTGATTGCTTTTCTATCTGCAACAAGTGGTTTTTTAATGACAAATTGGAGTGGTATGGACACAAGTATTGTGTGTGTGTTATTTTTAGTTATATGCTATCATTTAGTTCAAAATAATTTACTTGAAGCGATTTTATTTGCATCAATATCAGCATGTTTTCGTTTAGAGTGTTTAGCACTCTATATTTTAATTATAATTTATTCATATTTTAGAAAAAAATATGCACTTAAACAATTTATTTTGTATTCATTACCACTAATCTGTTTATGGCTATTTGATTTCTATAATTATAACACTATAATACCATTCGCAGCACATGCTAAAACGCTTGTTTATGGTTATCCTTTTATGCAGTCTTTGCATAACATGATCACAATGGGTCATGGCTATTTAGGTATTTTCTTTGTATCAGCATACCTTTGTTTATTTTTAGTAGAATTATATTATTTAATGACATCTAGGTTTTCGATTGCGGATAAGCACATTTTTTTAGTATTTACTTTTATACTATTTCTAGCGTGGTCTGTTTCTAGATCAGTGTTTTTTCCCTGGTATTTTTGCTTATTTTCAACACCATTCGCTATATATTTTTATTTAGATTTTCGTTTAAAAAAAACTATCGTATATGATTTTATTTTTTACATGCAATTAATAGTGCTAGTGGGTTGTTTTATATTACCAATGGAGTATATATTTAATGATGCATCTCGTCTTAGGGTTTCTACATATCTTAAAATAGGAAGTGCTTTAAACTATAGTGATATAAAAGGATCTTTGGTTACCTCTGAAATAGGAGCTATCGGGTTTGGCTTTCGAGGTAATGTATATGATGCATTAGGTTTAACTGATCAAAATGCATTAAAATATCATCCTATGACAGTTCCATACGACAGACCAGATTATGGTGTAGGAGCGATACCAATTCAATATGTTAAATATCGTGATCCTCAATTTATTGTAACTATGCCTGTATTTTCGGACGCTTTAAGACGATCAAACATATTAAAGAATTATTACGGATACTACTGTAAACTTATTAAACCTGTTTACGGTGATAGCGTTGTACTAGTATACAGTAAGACACCTATTTCAACAAAATCTATATCGATAATGTCTGCTGTATTATTTCAAAACCGTTCAAACTAGTTGTAATAAGATTGCCCGGAACTAGCGCACACGATCTAGGATTTAAACAATATAACCTAAAATGAAAAACGAAAATATAATCTAATAAAGACGTAACCTTTATGATAAGGCATTCAAAGAACAGGCCTTACATATTTGTTATTTTAACGAAATACCTTCAGAAACAACAGCAAAAGAGCTAGTAATTAGCGTATTTGATTTGAATTAATGCTGACGAGATATTAAAAAGATCAACCAAGTTGAAGTAGAGCGAGAGCGAAAAAATTAGCTGTATATGAAGCATAAAACGAGTGTCTTAGAAATAGCTACCTCGCGTGACTGAGCTGCATCAAATATTAAAAATAGCAGCGGGCAAACTCTCGCAAACACTATCGAGCGGTATACCCTTTAAAAAACGATGATTAAATTAACATGATATTAAATTATTATGTAAGACGCTTCTTGCTGAAATTAAGCAGATCCAAGCAAGGAACCGTGCGACTTATGGAATCCCATGAGTACTAGATTAACAAGATCGTGGAATACGAGTGGGCCATAACCTAGAAGCTAGGTTGATTCGTGAAGCTGGTATCATAAGGAGTGCCAAACGCCGTAATCGAGTCAGCACTTCAGATACTAATCATTAATAATTTATAGTACCTAATTTTTGCCGCTACCAAAACTTTCAATTAGGTTTGTGTAAGCGATATGACCTACATACTTACCTATAATGGTTATTTGTATCTTGCAGGCGTATTAGACTGGTAAAGCTGTAAGCTAGTTGGATGGTCAATAGACTCGACCTTGCTACAAGTTTACCACTCACTGCTCTAAAAATGATAATAGATCGTCGCAGACCAAAGAATGGATTGATTAATCACACAGATTAGTGTATTAAACTGCTATTGAAAATTATGAAGTCAATTACATGAAAATGACAAGATAGTCTCAATGATTCGAAAAGGAAACTGCTATGTTAACGCTGCTATTAAATCCTTCTGGAACAGACTTAAGCATGAACTTATTTTCAGATGTACGTTTAGAACTAGAGATGAAGCCAAGGAAACATTTTTGATTACATCGAGAGCTTCTATAATCGAAAGAGAAATCACTCATCACTGGGCTATAATGAGTACTCTCTACTACGAACTAAATTTATCCTATTTAAATTACTAATTTCTAAATTATGTCTGTAGTATCGGGTGAACCCTAATTTTTCATATAAAAGACAAGCGATCTTAATTCAGCTATTCTCAAAGACCTTACAAAAGCACAAATAGATTTTTTTGATCCTATTTTTTTAACAAAAGATGCGTAACGAATCAGTGTAATTTCTATTTCAATCTATAAAGGTTGATTGCTGATTTTTTTTAACAGTATTTGATTCAGAATTGTCTTTTAATTCGGAATTTAAATGTTTTGGAGGTTGGGTCGTTTTCTGCGCTAGTATAATTTCCCTATTAGTGACGATTCTGTCCGCTATTTGTTGAATCTGCAGCGCTATCCAATTACCTGTATTTCCATTTTTTGAATATTCTGCAGATCCGTAGTGATCAATGCGTCCCGACTGTCTTAGTCTATCATTCTGAGCAAATTCATCTAACCTCGCTGGGTTATATACTCCATAAGCTTTACCTCCATTACTCTTAACGACCGAAAAACTCGGTACATCACTAGGACCATCCGCAATATAAATCATATTCTGAAATGGAATCCGTCTATCTTCTGCTTTAATACTAGAATTCACATCAATTGCTGAATTCTTATTGGTCCCTTTATTGATTTCAAATAAAGCCCTAGTCTTCGTTGTATTATCAATAACCATTCCAATTTGAGCAATTTCTGTTTCATCAGTTATCCCAAATTCACCTTGGTTTAAAAATCCTGGTTGTAGGGGACTCTCAATAAATTCACAGCCCCAAATACCATCTACATAAGGCGCAACCTTACTTCCCCGAATCATCTGAGCTAGTCCAGTACTCACAATATAGTGCTCTAACTTGATATCGTGTTTCTTGTATTCTGGTTTTTCAGTGACCCATTTTTTAGATTCTTCAAGAATTTCAGGTAGTCCTGGATAAAAGGTAATCTCTTTTCCAACTTCTTTTAAAATCTTATTATTTAGGCCTGCCATCCGTCCCGACAGGACATAAGTGAGTAAATGGTTTAAGTAACCAATTTCTCCGGAAAGTCTATATCCCCGTTTGTGGTATTCCTCAACTAAAGCATTCGTCTCCGCCCAAAATTCAGTTTCATTGATTCCGTACCGCTTAAAAAGCGGGGACTGCATGTATTCTGGGATAAGCGTTTTATCAAAGTCCCAAATGCAGGCTATAGTATTTTGGGTAAAAAGAGGAGTAGCCATGATCTACCTCTACTAAAGCTACAATCCTCTCATTCTGCCAGTCTCTTTTAGACCTCTTATAAAAGCCTAGGAGGAGAGCTTGCAAGGACCCCCTAGGCACTCATTTACTCAATATTCTACTCATGGATCAGCTTCCTGACATATATCCCTTTAAAAGACGCCTAGAAGAGCTTGCTGCTAATATGGCAGAGCCGTCCTTCTACTCAAATCCCAGAAAAGCAGCTGATATAACCCGAGAACATCAAAAACTTGGTAAAATGGTCGAAGAGCATGAAGCCTTCTTAAAACTTGAAATTGAAGAAGTTGAAGCCAAGACCCTTTCAAAAGATCCCTCTGCAGATCCAGACATGCAGGAATTAGCACTTAATGAACTCCCTCAGATTGAAGCCCGCCGTTTAGCCCTTAAGCAGTCCGTCTTGCTTTCCATGATTCCGCCTGAAGCTACGGATTCCCGTAATACGGTTATGGAAATTAGGGCTGGTACAGGTGGGGAAGAAGCAGCCCTTTTTGCAGCAGAACTTACCCGCTGTTATCAGCGCTATTCCGATGATCAAGGATGGAAGATTCAGCCTATGAGTAGTAGCCCATCAGATAGGGGAGGTTTTAAAGAAATTATATTCCTAATCGTAGGAACAGACGTCTATAAACAGCTTAAATTTGAAAGTGGGGTCCACCGTGTTCAGAGAATTCCCTTAACTGAAGCCAACGGCAGAGTTCATACCTCAACAGTTACGGTAGCCGTACTCCCTGAAGCTGAAGAAGTAGATATCCACATCGATCCTCAAGACTTAGAAATTACCGTTACTCGAGCCAGTGGTCCAGGGGGGCAGGGTGTTAATACGACAGACTCTGCAGTTCAGATCCTTCACAAGCCAACAGGTCTTATCGTTACCTGTGCAGATGAACGCTCCCAAATAAAGAATAAGGCACGCGCAATGACAGTGCTCCGTTCCCGTCTTTTAAAACACAAAGAAGATGAAGAAAAAGCCCGTTACGCTGCAGAACGCAGAAACCAAATTGGCTCAGGAGATCGTTCAGAACGTATTCGTACCTACAGTTTCCCTCAGAACCGAGTCACAGATCATAGGATAGGCCTTACCCTATATAGCCTTCCTCAAATTCTTGAGGGTGCTTTACAGCCTATAATTTCAGCTCTTCAAAAAGCAAATTATGAAGCCAAGTTTGCTGCGCTAACCGGACAAGTTGTTCATCGTTTAAACCATGACGAAGATGAAGGTTGAGTAAGTTATTTTTATACATACTTAAATGAAAAATATCAAGCATCCTCTTGTGATTGATTTAGACGGAACACTTACTCCATGTGATACTTTATGGGAAATGCTCGCTAGTTTACTTCTTAGTTCCCCCCTTAAACTATTCAAAGTACTTCCTTATATTTTTAAAAATAGAGCAATATTCAAAAAACAAGTTTCTCTTCTCGTAAATTTTAATCCTCATGACTTGGTTTATAACACTAAGTTAATTGATTATATTAATATGCAGAGACAGCTTGGTCATCCTATAGTGCTTGCTACAGCTGCAGACGAAATAATCGCAAAATCAGTTTACAATCATTTTGGCTTTTTTGATGCATATTTTGCATCAAATGGAGAAATTAATTTACGTGGTCAGACTAAAGCAGATCTTTTGACTGGCCTATTTGGCAGACAACGATTTGCCTATGCGGGCAATGATTTTTCAGATTTTAAGGTTTGGAGTAGTGCTAGTGAGGTTATAGTGGTTAATGCTTCACCTAAATTATTACGTAGAGCTACTAATTTATATCCTAGATGCACTATTATAGATCCGAAGCAAAGCTTGCTGCTGCTTTGGTTTAAACAAATGCGCGTTTATCAGTGGGCTAAAAATATTCTTATATTCATACCTATTGTTTTCGCGCATAAATATTCCGACCTAAAATTGGTTGCGCAATCATTTCTGGCTTTTTTATCGTTTGGATTAGCTGCTTCTTCAGTCTATTGTATAAATGATTTATTTGATTTAGTCCCCGACCGTTTACATACAAAAAAAAGCAATCGTCCTTTGGCTTCGGGATCAATTCCTATTGCAGAGGGTTTATTCGGCCTAAGTGTACTGACTTTATCTACTTTTTTTTTAGCATCCTACCTATCTGCTTACTTTGTAATATTAATTTTAGCGTATTATTTAATTAATATAGTGTACACTTCATTAATTAAGAAGCTGGCTATCATCGATGTTATCATATTAGCGTCATTATACTTATTGCGTATTTTAGCAGGTAGTCTTTCTACTAATATTCCAATATCAATGTGGCTACTTACGTTTTCTATTTTTATATTTGTGAGTCTAGGATTTTTGAAACGCTATAAAGAGCTCAGGCAGTTGAATCAAACTGATGTCTCTCAGATACCGGGACGTTTTTATCATACTGATGATTTAGAAGTTGTTTCTACAATGGGGATAGCATCTGGCTATATATCCTGTCTTGTTTTAGTTTTATATTTAAGAAGTCCTGAGGTATCTGGTTTTTATCATCACTTGGAATACCTTTGGCCTGGGTGTTTGTTAGTTTTATATTGGATTTCTAGAACGTGGTTGCTAGCACATAGGAATAAAATCGACGATGATCCAGTATTATATGCCATTAAAGACATGCAAAGCTGGTTTATATTAATCGTTTTAGGCATATTACTTCTCTTAGCGCATAGTGCATAACTTTCTGTTTATGAAAGAACTACTCGAGTCGTGGGGAAGACTATCAAAGACTAAGACGGAAACTATTAGTGGAATGTGGATACAAGACAATTTTCCGATGATGAGTACGTCTCAATCTCTACTTCCCTATGGCTTAGGCCGAAGTTACGGCGATTCTTGTTTGAATGAGGGGAATATTCTTTTTAATACAAAGAAACTAAATCATTTCATTAGTTTTGATTCTAGTGCTGGGTCTATACGTTGTGAGGCTGGTGTTACGTTTGATCAAATATTACAATTAATTATACCTCATGGATGGTTTTTACCAACTACACCTGGTACAAAATATATCACCGTCGGTGGTGCTATTGCTAACGACGTGCATGGGAAGAACCATCATAAGACTGGTTCTTTCGGTAATAGTGTTTCAAGCTTTGAATTATTGAGGTCTGATGGATCACGCTTTGAGTGTTCACGTACACGTAATTCTGAATGGTTTAATGCTACTATAGGTGGACTTGGTTTAACAGGCATAATTACTTGGGTTGAGTTTAAGCTTAGAAAAATAAAATCTGCTTATATTGATGTCGTTTCTACTAAATTTAGCGGAATAAATGAATTTTTTGATTTAAATGATGATGCCGATAAACAATACGAGCACACTGTAGCTTGGATTGATTGTTTAGCAAAAGGTCCATCTTTGGGACGAGGTATTTTTATTGCAGGAAACCATTCAGATAAAAGAAGTTTACGTATTCATCCAGGTGCTAAGTTTAGCATAACATTAGATTTTCCTAATTTCATGCTAAATTCCCTATCTATTTCTTCCTTTAATTTCGCTTACTATTATAAACAATTAAAAAAACAAAAAAGTTCGCTCAGTCATTATAATTCATTTTTTTATCCCCTCGATTCTTTGGGTGGATGGAATCGAATTTATGGTTCACGTGGATTTTACCAATATCAATCAGTTATACCTATGCATAATGGAAAAGCTGCAACCCAGGAAATGCTTAGATTGATTTCTAAGTCAGGGCAGGCTTCATTTCTTGCTGTATTAAAGACTTTCGGCGATATGCCTAGGTTGGGTATGTTGTCATTCCCAAGAAGAGGAGTAACTTTAGCTCTAGATTTTCCTAATAATGGTTTAGCTACACAGAAATTATTTTCTGAACTGGATTGTATAGTAAGAGAATCTGGAGGGGTTCTATATCCTGCCAAGGATGCGCGTATGTCCGCATTAGATTTTACTTCTTTTTATCCTCAATATCTATCTTTTCAGAAATATAAGGATCCTAGGATTAGTTCTTCATTTTGGCGTCGAGTAACAAATATATGAAATTTAAATCAATTGTCATCTTTGGAGCTTCGTCTGCGATTGCTCAAGAAGTTGCTCGTCAAGCAACATCTAACGAAACTCATTTTATTTTAGTGGGTAGAGATGAGCATAAGCTATCTGTTGTGGCTTCTGATTTAAAATCACGTGGTGCCGCGGCAATACGAGTGGTAAGTGGAGATTTAATTAACTTCTCTGAAATTAAAGCTCTGGTAGATGTATTATGGAATGATTTAGACTATATCGATTTCGTGCTTATCGCCCATGGGTCACTACCTGATCAAGTTAGATGTGAAACAGATATGGATTATGCATGTAGCCAATTAGAAATTAATTTTATTAGCTCAGCTCTCATAGCTCAGCTCGCAGCAAATCGTTTAAAGTTACAAGGATCAGGTACTCTAGCAGTAATTTCTTCAGTTGCGGGGGATCGCGGTAGGCAAAGTCTATATCTTTACGGAGCTGCTAAAGCGGGGCTTAGTACATTTTTGGAAGGGTTGCGGCATAGGATGTATGGTACAGGGGTTAAGGTGTTAACTATTAAACCCGGACTTGTAGATACTCCTATGACTGCGCATTTAAAAAAAGGACCTCTAGTCTCTTCGCCCAAGGTTATAGCTCATGATATACTAAAAGCTATGGTATCCTCTAAGGATGTAGTTTATACACCCTGGTTCTGGCATTGGATAATGTTGATCATTCGCTCTATACCTAGGTGTTTATTCTATAAGACTAAATTATAATCCGAATATCACTGTGCATTCAATTATATCCACATGAGTTGGATAGCTTGTAGATTAATAGGCTAATATTATCTCTAGGGTATTTATATTTATTATGCTCACAGTCCTTGAGGTTATTAAAAAAACAGCAGAATTTTTAGCCTCAAAAGGTGTTGAATCTCCACGCCTCAATGCAGAGACCTTGGTAGGCCACGCCTTAAGTCTAACGCGTATGAAGCTCTACCTTCAATTTGAGCGTACGTTAACTGAAGGAGAACTCGAAGTAATTAGGCCCTTGGTACGCCGGCGTAGCCAGCGTGAGCCTTTGCAATACATTCTAGGTCACGTGGAATTTTCCAGCGTTACTGTTAAAGTAGATAAAAGAGCTCTCATCCCACGCCCGGAAACAGACTATTTAATAGAGAAAATAAAAGAGAAGTTCTCTGCTCAAGCTCCCACTACGATCCTAGATCTAGGTACAGGGACTGGAGCAATTGCTTTAGCCTTAGCGAAGCATTTCCCAGAATCCCTTGTTACAGCCGTTGACTCAAGTCATGAGGCTCTAACACTCGCTACTGAAAATACTCAAGCAATGGGACTATTTGAGCGTGTTACGCCTCTTTTATCCAGTTGGTTTGATACAGTACCAAATACACCCCCCTTTGACCTAATCATTTCTAATCCCCCTTATTTGACTACCCTTGAAGTTAATCAAGCGCATCCCGAAGTAAGTAAGTATGAACCACATTCTGCCCTCATTTCAGAAGACGAGGGACTTTTAGATATTAAAACAATCCTATCCCAAGCTAAGCCTTACTTAGCCCCCCACGGGTTAATCGCTTTAGAAACAGGAGAATCTCAGCATGAAGCTATTCGTGTAATCGCTTCATCTCACGGATTTAATCATTTTGAATCTGCTAAAGACTTAACTGGAAAAGACCGCTTTGTCTTTCTAAGGCTCTAGGCTTTCTTTAATTGTTATTTACGTTCTGAGCTAAGGTAAGTGGAGGGTGATTACTCACCCACAAGTCCTTCTTGTCCTTCATCTTCATAGCATCATCTAAGATTCTGAAGGTTTCTCGTAAATAAATATCTAATTTAGGATAAGCTAGGTCATCATCTTCACTGTTAATCTGTTCCTCTGGATCATCACTGACCGCTTTAATTTTCTTCGGTGGAGGGGGAGCTACCCAAAATTCTTTATGGCTAAAGTCTGCCTTAGCCAAGAGGTCACGTTCCTTTTTCATATCCTTCGTAAATTGATCATCAGCTTCTTTCTGTTTTTTCCTTTCATCTAAATTAAGCCGCACTAATTTTTCATCCTGACGTAATTTAAACCAGTCTACATTTTTCTTAAGTAGTGAAAATTCAGGAAGTGAGGACTGCCTTTGTCTACTAGTGGTAATCAACTGATCAATGACTTTTCTATCAAGTAATTGACCTGTAAAATTAGGCGCAGCTGCTTTTCTATCCCAGATTAAAGCATGAGGTAGACTAGATTCTCCAATCGGCATAAAGTCATTAATCGAAGGTAAACTAATATCAGGAACAACTCCGTTTAATTGGGTTGAAGAGCCGTTTGGTAAATAGAATTTCTGAATTGTTAATTTAGTAGCTCCAGTCTTCTCCTTAGCTTCATGCAGCTCCTTTGTTAAATTCTTCATATCAAGTACCTGCTGTACGGTACCTTTACCGTGCGTTGAGGTATCACCAATCACAATTGCCCTACCATAGTTTTGTAAAGCACCTGCCACAATTTCTGAAGCTGAAGCGCTAAACCTATCGGTAAGGACTGCCAGGGGTCCTGTATATAGGACTTTTTTTTGCTCACTGTTATCGACCTGTCTTTCTCCTGAACTATCGACTACTTGAACTACAGGGCCCTGAGGAATAAATAAACCTGCTAAATTAATCGCTTCTGCTAAAAATCCACCTCCGTTGTGTCGTAAGTCTAAGACAATGCCTTGGGCTCCAGCCTCTGTGAGTTGTTTAATTAGTTTTGCAGTATCTCGTGATGCACTGGTTATTTCACCAGAACTACTTGCTTCATCGGCTGGTCCATAAAATTCTGGAAGAGTAATAACACCTAGTGGCGTAAATTTTCCATTACTTTCAGGAACTTGAAACAAAGCACCGTGAGCCCTAGCTGAGTCAATTTTCACGACATCACGTATTATAATCACTTCCTTTTTTCCAGATGAGCCTGAGGTAGCTGCGGGTTCTACAGTTAAATGTACTTTGGTCCCTTTTTGTCCCCTAATCATATCCACAATTTTACGTAGCTTCATTCCAATAATATCTACAGGGACTTTTCCTTCTTGAGCGACAGCAGTAATCTTATCACCTGGTTTTAATTGGTGGCCTAAATCAGCAGGACCACCGGGGACTAATTCTTCAATGGTACAGTAGTCATCTTTTAGTCTTAGCATTGCTCCAATTCCGTAGAGCTGCAGCTTCATTGAAATACTAAATTCTTCATAACTATCTGCAGAAAAATAATTCGAATGCGGATCATACAGTGCTGCAATACTTGTTAAATAAAGCTCTGCTAAATCTCCACTTTCAATATCGCTTAAATTTTTAAGCATGCGTTCATAGCGTTTTCTTACTGTCTCTTTAGCTTGATCGGTAGGACTTAATGCAGGGCCTGTTTTTTCAGCATCCTTTAAAGCTACTGTACCTGTATTTGCAGTAGCCGCAGTACTCGTCCCTGAATTTGATGTTACTGCACTCACGACTAGGCTATTCTTTGTTTCTAAAGCCTTAGTTTCACTTACTTTAACGTCACTCACCGGTGCCTTCACTCCGCTTGCATCACTAGTCACTACAGGTTTTCCAGCTACTCCAAGCTTTGCTTTGTCTGCTTTACTTGCAGTCTTAGCATCCTCTTTAGCCTTATCATCTTTTTGACTTAAGAGTTCAGAGATGAGTTCGAACTTAAGTCTACGTCTCCATAAGTCATCAGAATCTGGAGCAGTTTCTGGCCATGTCGCCTTCGTTCTATCTGGAGCAAAGGTATCGTTAC
>Ga0209188_1000341_pt1 | contig 48402 bp, 39 predicted proteins | sample C_130625_EF_Meta_FD_187307 | JGI IMG/M metagenome (GOLD analysis project Ga0209188, IMG submission 187307) | Freshwater microbial communities from Lake Croche, Canada to study carbon cycling - C_130625_EF_MetaG (SPAdes) (version 2) | ecosystem: Environmental > Aquatic > Freshwater > Lake...
CCCTTCCGGCACCGTTGATGCAGGCGATGCCGGTGTTCGTTCATCTGGTAATTTATTGGTGGCAGCTCAGGCGGTTGCAAATGGCGCTAATATGCAGGCGGGTGGGGCCACTAGCGGCGTCCCAGCCTCAAGCACTGCAAATGTGAGCTTTGCTGCACCAGTTTCTGCTGACTCTTCTAACAGCGCAAAACAAGCTGATAAAGCCACTGAAGCAGCTTCTAAATCTGCTAATAAAACAGCTAGTGCACTTCCTTCATTAATTACTGTGGAGGTGCTCGCACTTGGTGATGAATCAAGTACTACATCTGATCCAGAAAAAGATGAGAAAAAGAAAGCCAAAAAACCACAAAACTAGTCTGTAGTTTTAACTTTACTGTCACAATTAAACGTTAAAATTGAATAAATATTAGCCTAAAGGCTGAGTCATTTTTTGTCTCGGCCTTTTTTATGCTAGGGAGCTTTAGTTACAGAATGTTGCAATGCCTTCATCATAAAATAGTCTTAGTGCTGTACCTAACGCTGTTCTTAGCCGTGCCTATAAAGGCTGCCGAGGTGAACGGCTTTTTGTCCGACTCAGGTGCACCCTATGAGCGTAATGATCCGCCAATTAACTGGGCCATAGATGAAGAGGAAAAGCTTAGTCAAGATCAAGCTAAAGAGGCGCAAGCAAAACCAATTTCATCCGAAGTGAAGTCGGAGGCCAAAGCTGAGGCGCAGGATACCAACTACTTTGATATTCTCGAGTTCCAAGTTGAGGGCAATACTAAGCTTACCAAGATGCAGGTGGAAGCCGCCGTATATCCGCAGATGGGCGAGAAAAAAACCATCGCCGATGTGGAGAAAGCACGTGAGGCTTTAGAGAAAGCTTACCACCAACTGGGCTATCTCACTGTCCTAGTGGATATTCCTGAGCAGGATGTTGACAAAAAAATCGTTCGGCTCAATGTGACCGAAGGTAAAGTGAGCACTTTACGCGTGCGGGATTCTAAATACTTCGCGCTGGGCCGCATCAAAGCATTATCTCTCTCGGTGGCTGAAGGACAGGTTCCTCACTTCCCCACAGTACAAAAAGATATCGCGCGCCTTAATCGCACTGCAGATAAACGCGTCACCCCAGTCATGAAGGCGGGTAAAAAATTTGGCACCGTGGATGTTGATCTTAAAGTCGAAGATAGTCTGCCTGTCCATGCAAGTCTTGAATTAAACGACCGCTACAGTCAGGATACCTCGCGTTTACGCTTGAGTGGCATGATCCGCTACGACAATCTCTGGCAGCGTGAACACAGCCTCTCCCTTAATTTCTTGACCTCCCCGGATAATACTAGCGAGGTTCAGGTCTTGTCAGCGAACTACCTGGCGCGTTTTGATGAGAGTGATATCTTGCTAGCCCTTTACGGTGTTAACTCAAACAGTAGCGTTTCTACGTTGAATGGAATTAATGTGCTAGGTAAGGGGAATATTTTTGGCGCCCGCCTCATCAAACCGCTTCCAGCCCGAGATAATTTCTATCACTCGATATCGTTTGGTGTCGATTACAAGGATATCCAGCAGACGGTACTTCAGTATAACGATAACAGGCCTGTCACTTATATGCCTTTTTCTGCGGTCTATTCTGCGACCTTGCAAGACAGCACAGGCGTGACGCAATTGGGCGCAGGTATTACCTTTGGCGTGCGAGGGTTGGTGGCAGAGGAGGCTGAATTTAAGTTGAAACGCTTTAATGAAGCCACTAAGACCTATGCCAAGCCGGATTTCTTTGTATTTAAGGCAGATTTAAGTCGCACCCAAGCACTACCTTGGGATTTTCAAGGTTATGCGAAGGTCGATGGCCAGTTTTCAGGGGATTTGCTAATTTCAAATGAGCAGTATCTCGCAGGCGGCGCAGACAATGTTAGGGGTTACCTAGAAGCGCAAGCCGCTGGTGACAAGGCTGTGCATGCAACACTTGAGCTAAGGACGCCTGTCTTATTTAAAAGTGTCGAGTGGCTTCAAGACCTAAGGTTGTCGGCTTTTTATGATGTGGCCCGTATTGGTATCATCGACCCCTTACCTGATCAAGACACCAAAAGAATGCTCTCTGGAACAGGGGTAGGTTTACGGATGAAGGCATGGAAGCGCTTGAATCTTAACTTGGATGTGGCGACGCCGCTTCAAGATTTTGGAGTGACCAAGCAAAATACGGTCACAAGCCATATGCGTATTTGGTATGAGTTTTAAGGTTTTTTTAGTGTGAATTGTAAGGTGATTATTTATTTAATCTATTGTTTATTCAAAGGATACTCAGAATGAAGAAGTTGTTATTAGTGTTAAGTTTGCTTGCAGGACTCACCCCGCTCTCAAGTACCGCTGCCTGGAACAGTGACTGGGCCAATCAAAAAAAGATTGGTATTAATGCGGTCGGGGTTTCCCCTGCCCAAGCCCAATTTCCTGTGGTCGTGCGTTTACACTCAGGCAACTTTGACTTTACAACAGCCAATGTGGACGGCTCAGACCTTCGCTTTATCGCGGCAGATGACAAGACTGAACTAAAGTTTCACATTGAAAAATATGATTCGGTGAACGAGTTGGCGGTTATTTGGGTGCAGTTACCAAAGGTGGATGCGACTGACAAAGATGCGCACCTCTGGGTATATTCAGGCAACGAAAAAGCCACCGCAAGTGCGGATGCTAAATCTACTTGGGATGCAACAACGGTTGCAGCCTTTCACTTTGCAGAAAAAGCCCTGTTGCAAGATAGCTCAGCGAGCGCACTAGTGGCGACAGGTGAAGTGAGCGTTCAAAAATCAGCATTATTGGGTGAGGCGGCAGTCTTTAATGGCAAAGCGCTAACTATCGCTGCGATCCCGGCGCTTAAAGGTGCAGCAGCTTACACTTGGTCAGCCTGGGTGAAGCCCGCCAACATTACCCAAGCGGCAACGCTTGTGAGTTTAGGGGATGCCTTAAGCCTAAAAACAGAGGGTGTGAAATTAAGCCTCAATGGCGGTAAGTTAGCGGGCGGTGAAATCAAAGCCGCGACATGGCAACATGTGGCTCTTACTGTCGATGGCACTAAAGCTAATCTTTATATCAACGGCATCTCAGTTGCCACGGGGGATGTGCCAGCGGTCGATGCATCAAGCAATATCAAAGTGGGCGAGTCTTATGCAGGTGAAATGGATGAAATGCAACTCGCTAATGTTGCACGGAGCCCTGAGTGGCTAAAGCTGACAGCCAGTGCGCAGGGTATAGATAGCCAGCTCTTAAAGATTGAAGAAGGTGACGATGAAGGTGGTGACGAGGGTGGACCAAACTACATCGCGATTTTGATTAGCAGCTTAACTATTGACGCCAAGGTGGTGATTGGTATTTTAGCGGTGATGTTCGGAATTAGTACTTGGGTGATGGTTAAAAAAGCGAAGTTAGTGTCAATCACGGATAAAGACAATGCCTTGTTCTTAACCCGCTTTCAAAATGCAGGTAATGATCTACTGTCATTAGACCAGGGCGCAAACTATGACAATTCAACACTTTATCGTCTTTATAAGGCTGGTTTGCGAGAGATTACTAAGCGTCAGCAAGCAGGCCAAAAATTAGCGCTCACTGGCGCTGCAATGGATGCGATTAAAGCGGCGATTGATGCCGACTTAGTACGTGAAACGCAAAAACAAAACGCCGGCATGGTGCTGCTCACCATTGCGATTTCAGGTGGGCCTTTCTTGGGTCTGCTTGGTACGGTGGTTGGTGTGATGATTACGTTCGCCGCGATTGCAGCGGCAGGGGATGTGAACGTGAACGCGATTGCACCAGGGATTGCGGCGGCGTTGCTAGCCACCGTTGCGGGTTTAGCGGTGGCGATTCCTGCCCTCTTTGGCTACAACTACTTAGCGAGCCGCATTAAAAACATCACCATCGCGATGCAGATTTTTGTGGATGAGTTTGTGACGCGTACGGCTGAGTTATATGGCAAGCAATAATGGATGATTTTTTAGTGAGTATCCAATCTGTGGGCATTCAAGTAGCGATCGGGGGCAGACAAGATGTCTGAAGGCGTCAAGGAAGAGAACCAGCTATACGACGAGATTAACATTACCCCGATGTTGGACTTGGCCTATGTGCTGCTCGTGATTTTTATCATTATGACAACGGCTTCTGTGCAGGGCGTGAAGGTGGAAACGCCGCTCACGCAGGCAACAGCGCCCTTAGCGAAGCCCAAGATGCGCGCCATTACCATTACTAGCGATGGCGCGGTTTACTTGGATGCTTACCCTGTAGATATGGCAACTTTAGAACAGCGCTTAGCAGAATATAAGAGTGGCAATCCAAGCTTGCCCGTCGTGCTCAAAGCAGATGCGGTTGCGCATTTTGATAAGGTGTCCGAAGTGCTTGGAATCTGTAAAAAACTCGATATTACTGAAGTCGGTTTAGTGACCAAGAAACAGGCCGGATAAGCAGATGCAAGTACAAAACGACGCACAACCTTACGACACCATTAACATCACACCGATGCTAGATTTGGCTTATGTGCTCTTGGTGATCTTCATTTTGATGACCACAGCAGGCGTGCAAGGCCTCACCATGAACTTGCCCAAGCCTTCTAATAAGCCCAGTACTGAAAAGCATGATGTCAAAATTGTGCAGGTACAACAAGGTGGTGGTGTATTAATTAATGGTATTGGAGTGAGTATGGCAGAACTTGAATCCCAGCTTAATCTAGCCAAGGCGAAAGACGCGCAGTTTAACGTGATGATTCGCGGTGATGCGGATGCGCCTTATGCGGGGGTTATTAGCGTCATTGATTTAGTGAACCGCTTGGAGATTAGCAATGTGGGTTTAGTGACCGGCAAGATAGGCACCTAATGCAACTTCAAGCGACCACATCAAGCGGCTCTGTTTGGTTAAAGCGTTTAGCTTTAACTTTATTAGCCATATTGGTATTAGCGGGTCTGGTGTATTTGGGCAAGGCCTTGATGTCTGGAGGCACCACGCACAAAAAGGCAGTAACCACGGTGAAGTTGTTGCCAGACACCCCGCCGCCACCGCCACCCCCACCTCCAAAAGAACCGCCGAAAGAGCAGCCTAAAGAAATCAAAGAGGTGAAAGAAATACAGCAGCCTAAGCCAGATCCATCGCCGCCGGCAGAAGTCCTCAAGATGGAAGGAGCTGCAGGTGATGGCCCAAGTCCATTTGCGGCAGGTGCGGTGAATAACGAATACAAAGGTGGCGATGTGGGTACCAAGATCGGCGGCGGTGCAAGTAAATATCAGTTTGCTTACTACACCGGCATGATCAAAAGCCATATTGAACAAGCGCTAGCAAAAGATAAAACGCTGGCCAGTGGCGCCTATAAAGTGGTGGTGAAGGTGTGGGTTGCGAGTAATGGACGTATACAGCGCTTTGAAATCGCAGGGTCAAGTGGCGATCCTACGATTGATGCCTTAATTAAAAAAGCAGTGGAAGAGATGCCAGCCCTGGCTGAGTCACCGCCCTCCGATATGCCGCAACCCGTCAAAATGCGGGTTACAGCGCGGTCAGTCGGTTAGCGGTCATAACTATTTAATAATGTTGTACTTTTTAAAAAACTTGATGGAATTTAACATGATGCAAGCAAATAAAAGTAAGTCAAACATCGCCAACGTTGGACAAGTAATATCATTGTCGCCACAGCATCTAATGCTTAAGCCTATAGCGGCGGCAATGTTGGCGATATGCATGGGACTGAATGTCAATATGGTGCATGCAGGCGAGCGAGAATCCTTAGAGCAACTCCGCTCAACCACGGTCAACCTTGTAAATTTATTAGTACAAGAGGGCGTGTTGAGTAAGGCGAAAGCTGAAGACCTATTAAGACAAGCGACCCAAGATGCAGCAAAAGCACGCGAAAAAGATGCGCTTGCTGAGGCAGAAAAAATGCAGGCTAGTCCTCAGGATGCCGGTGTTGAAAAAGCTATCGATGAAAAAATGGTGCGCGTGCAATATGTGCCAGATATCGTTAAAAAAGAGATTAAGGACGAGATTAAAAAAGAAGTCATGACTAAGCTCAACTACAAAGCAGGTGAGCGCTTAGGCGTGCCAGATTGGATTGATCGCTTGCAGTGGGAAGGGGATGTTCGTTTGCGCTATCAAGGTGATCGCTTTGCTGAAGGCAATCCTAGCCCAAGAGAGTTTAATCTGGCAAATGGGACTGACTTGACTAATACCACTGAAGATCAAGACCGTATGCGTATTCGCGCTCGTTTGGGCGTCAAAGCCAAAGTCAATGATTGGATGACTGCGGGCATTAGTTTGACGACAGGTAATCAAAATGACCCGATTTCCCCTAATCAGACCCAAGGAACTAATAGTGCTAAATATAACTTTGGACTAGACCGCGCTTACGTGAAAGCTGAAATTAGACCTTGGCTCAATGTGGTGGGCGGTCGTTTCGCGAATCCATGGTTTTCCACAGACCTGGTCTGGGATCCTGACCTCGCATTTGACGGCGTTGCCACGAGCTTTACCCCAAAAATCACAGATAATTGGTCGAGCTTTCTCACGGTAGGGGCTTTTCCTTTAGATCAGACTGAAATGAATGGTCTAGACAAGCGATCTGAAAGCAAATGGATGTATGGCTCACAACTCGGCATTAAATGGACTTCGCCTGATTTATCCACAGCCAAGCTGGCGGTGGCTTTCTACGGATACCGTTTTGGGGCAGCTCTTCCCAACCCGGTGGGTCAGAATTATTATAATGGCACCGCGCCCGCCTTTAAGACGAAGGGCAACTCATACTTTGATTTGAATGCAGCGAATATTGCCAGTACGGATCCTCTCATAAGTAATAAACCTATATATGGATTAACTTCAAAATTCCGCGAGGTCAATATCACGGGCCAGTTGGATATTGCTACCTTCAACCCAGTTCATATTATTTTAACTGGCGATTATGTAAGAAACATTGGCTTCGACGCTGAAGAGATTGCGATTCGTACTGGCGTGCCAGCACTTTCTAAAAAGGCACCTTCCGAAGAGGTCAATGGTTATCAAGTGAAGCTCGCAGTTGGAATGCCGAACACTTTCAAACAAAATGATTGGCAAGCTTTTGCGAGCTATAAATACCTTGAGGCAGATGCAGTGATGGATGCTTATACTGACTCAGACTTTCATCTAGGAGGCACCAATGCCAAGGGATGGATTGTGGGGGCGAGTTACGGTATTGACAAAAACACTTGGTTAACGGCTAGATTGTTCAGTGCCGATGAAATAACTCCGCGCTTTAGCGTTAAGCCGCTGGGCATCGATGTGCTGATGCTTGATTTGAACGCTAAATTCTAAGGCGACGGAAAATGGAAGCAAAGATTATGAAGTCGATTGTGGTGCAGAGTAAAATTATGCTTGGGCTAATGATAGCCATGACTTTGTTAGCCAATCCTGCATTAGCGGCTGATAAGAAAGATAAAGCATCACGTCGTGCGCAGCAGATCCTACAGCAGATTCAGCAAGAAAAAGCGCAGTTGCAGAGCCAGTTGGATCAGGTCCTGCAAGCAAAAGCATTGTTAGATGCGGATATGGCAAAAGCCCAAGAAGAAAACGCTACCCTTAAAACCAAGTTAGGCGCTGCTAATCGCAAGATTGATGGTCTAGAAATTAGTTTAAAAGAAATGACGGCGGAACGCTTGGCTTTTGAAGCGAAATTGCTCAAAACGCAAACGGAGCTAGAATCCACTAAAGCCGCCTTAAATGAACTCGATGTGAAATATCAAGCCAATTTGTATGATCTGAAGGTGAACGAGCAGCAGCGTACTAACTTAACCGCCACCACCATCCAAAAAACTAAGGTGATTGATGCCTGTGTTGCGAAAAACGCTAAACTTTACGACTATGGTTTGGAGTTAGTGAAGCTTTACGAAAATCCCAGCATGTACAAAAGGATTGTCTTGACGGAGCCTTTTTCACAACTTAAGCGTGTGGAACTTGAAAACATACTGCAAAATTATAACGACAAAATAGATCTAGAAAAGGCGACTGGATTTCAGTAGTTAATATATTAAATAACCTATATTTTTACCCTAGCCATTTCAGTAGAAATTTTATAATGTCAAAGTAAAATGGATGCCTTCATAAGCATTGCATTAGATATAGTTTGGATAAATCCATGGTAAGTCTTTCTGAAGTTGAATTGGCCGCGCAGGAATCAAAGATCGCTAATTTGCTGCAACAAGGTTTAGCCTTGCATCAACAAGGAAAACTCGAAGCAGCAGAAGAAGTATATAGACACATATTAATATTACATCCCAAACATTTTGATTCGCTTCAGTTATTAGGCATCATATTTTTACAGACGGGAAATTATCTACAAGCATTAGATTTTTTATCTAAAGCAATCCAAATCAATCCAAGTTTTTCTTCTTGTTACTACAATCGTGGCATAGTTCTACAGGAGCTTCATCGATTAGACGAGGCCTTATCTAATTATGATAGTGCCATCAGTGTCGAAGCGGATTACGCAGAGGCTTACTTTAATCGTGGCAATGTTTTGCATGAGATGAATCGTTTAGACGAAGCCTTGTCTAGTTACGACAAAGCGATTAGTATCCAACCTAATTTCGCAGAGTTTTACTCTAATCGTGGTAATGCCTTAAAAAAACTTAAGCGCTTAGAAGAAGCCTTATCTAGTTACGATCAAGCCATTAGTATCAAAGCGGATTATGCAGAGGTTCATTACAATAGTGGTATTGTCTTGCAGGAACTGCATCGCTTAGACGAAGCCTTATTTAGTTACGACAAAGCGATTCTTATTAAAGCGGATTTCGCAGAGGCTTACTTCAATCGTGGCGATGTCTTGAAAGAACTCAAGCGTTTAGACGAAGCCTTATCTAGTTACGATCAGGCGATTCTTATTAAAGCGGATTACGTTGAGGTTTACTCTAATCGGGGGCTTGTCTTGCAGCAGCTTCATCGATTAGATGAAGCCTTATCCAGTTACGATCAAGCGATTAGTATTAAAGCGGATTGCGCAGAGGCTTACTCTAATCGTGGGGAAGTTTTGCAGCAACTTAAGCGCTTTGAGGAGTCACTCAATTCCCTAGACAAAGCGATTAGCATTAAACCTGAAATAGACTATATTTTAGGTAGCTATATTTATACAAAAATGTATCTATGCGATTGGAGTGATTTCCAACCTTTAGTTAATCAACTCAGCGATAAGATAAGAAATAATCAAAAAACAACAACTCCATTTATTAGCCTATCTTTAATAGACGACCCTGACTTGCACAGGCAAGCTTCTAGAATATTTGCTGATAATGAGTGCCCAGTAAATGATTTGATTCCTATAGTCGATAAATATCCACTTCGTCAAAAGATCCGCATTGGCTATTTCTCTGCAGATTTTCGTGAGCACCCCGTTTCTTATTTAACGGCTGAATTATTCGAGTTACACAATCGTGATCAATTTGAAATTATTGGTTTTTCTTTTGGGCCAGATACGCAGGACCCCCTTAGAAAAAGACTTGAAAAAGGATTTGATCAGTTCCTCGATGTCAAAGATCAAACCGATAAACAGATTGCCTCATTAGCAAGGGAAATGAAAATTGATATTGCCATTGATTTAGCTGGCTACACGGGAGGTGCTCGTACCAATATATTTTCTATGAGGGCAGCGCCTATACAAGTTAATTATTTAGGTTACCCTGGAACAATGGCGTCAAATTTTATTGACTATATTATTGCCGATCCAATTCTTATACCCCAAGATAAACAACATTATTACTCAGAAAAGGTTGTTTATCTTCCTGAGACCTATATGATTAATGATTCTAGATTGGAGCCCTCACAAAAAACATTTTCTCGTGAAGTTTTTGGTTTGTTAGAAGATGCATTTATCTTTGCCTGTTTTAATGGCTCTTATAAAATAACTCCGACCGTCTTTGCTGGGTGGGTGCGCATATTAAAAGCTGTTAATAATAGCTTATTGTGGTTGTCCAACATGGATAAAATAGCCATTAAGAATTTAAAAAACAAGGCAGAAGAGTTTGGAATTGATAGTGATCGTATTATTGTTGCATCAAGCATGGATTTGTTAAGTGATCATTTAAAAAGAATTAGCTTGGCAGATTTGTTTTTAGATACGTTTCCCTATAATGCTCACACCACATGTAACGACGCATTGAGGGTTGGCTTACCTGTATTAACGCTAATGGGAGAGTCTTTCGCCGGTCGGGTAGCAGCAAGTCTATTAAACGCTGTTCAATTGCCTGAGTTGATTACAACTTCACCACACGCATATGAGACATTGGCAATTGAACTTGGAACAAATCCAGAAAAAATGGGGATTATTAAGAGTAAATTAGCTCGCAATCTTCTAAACTCCCCTCTATATAACACTAAGCTATTTACTCAGCACATTGAGCTTGCCTATCAAAAGATGTATCAACGTTATCAAGACAATTTGACTCCAGATCATATTTATATAGAAAATTAAGTCACGAGTTACTTACTGTTGAGCCAAGCATTTGTGAGGACTTCTCCGATTTCAGTAGAAATTTTATAATGTCAAAGTAAAATGGATGCCTTCATAAGCATTGCATTAGATATAGTTTGGATAAATCCATGGTAAGTCTTTCTGAAGTTGAATTGGCCGCGCAGGAATCAAAGATCGCTAATTTGCTGCAACAAGGTTTAGCCTTGCATCAACAAGGAAAACTCGAAGCAGCAGAAGAAGTATATAGACACATATTAATATTACATCCCAAACATTTTGATTCGCTTCAGTTATTAGGCATCATATTTTTACAGACGGGAAATTATCTACAAGCATTAGATTTTTTATCTAAAGCAATCCAAATCAATCCAAGTTTTTCTTCTTGTTACTACAATCGTGGCATAGTTCTACAGGAGCTTCATCGATTAGACGAGGCCTTATCTAATTATGATAGTGCCATCAGTGTCGAAGCGGATTACGCAGAGGCTTACTTTAATCGTGGCAATGTTTTGCATGAGATGAATCGTTTAGACGAAGCCTTGTCTAGTTACGACAAAGCGATTAGTATCCAACCTAATTTCGCAGAGTTTTACTCTAATCGTGGTAATGCCTTAAAAAAACTTAAGCGCTTAGAAGAAGCCTTATCTAGTTACGATCAAGCCATTAGTATCAAAGCGGATTATGCAGAGGTTCATTACAATAGTGGTATTGTCTTGCAGGAACTGCATCGCTTAGACGAAGCCTTATTTAGTTACGACAAAGCGATTCTTATTAAAGCGGATTTCGCAGAGGCTTACTTCAATCGTGGCGATGTCTTGAAAGAACTCAAGCGTTTAGACGAAGCCTTATCTAGTTACGATCAGGCGATTCTTATTAAAGCGGATTACGTTGAGGTTTACTCTAATCGGGGGCTTGTCTTGCAGCAGCTTCATCGATTAGATGAAGCCTTATCCAGTTACGATCAAGCGATTAGTATTAAAGCGGATTGCGCAGAGGCTTACTCTAATCGTGGGGAAGTTTTGCAGCAACTTAAGCGCTTTGAGGAGTCACTCAATTCCCTAGACAAAGCGATTAGCATTAAACCTGAAATAGACTATATTTTAGGTAGCTATATTTATACAAAAATGTATCTATGCGATTGGAGTGATTTCCAACCTTTAGTTAATCAACTCAGCGATAAGATAAGAAATAATCAAAAAACAACAACTCCATTTATTAGCCTATCTTTAATAGACGACCCTGACTTGCACAGGCAAGCTTCTAGAATATTTGCTGATAATGAGTGCCCAGTAAATGATTTGATTCCTATAGTCGATAAATATCCACTTCGTCAAAAGATCCGCATTGGCTATTTCTCTGCAGATTTTCGTGAGCACCCCGTTTCTTATTTAACGGCTGAATTATTCGAGTTACACAATCGTGATCAATTTGAAATTATTGGTTTTTCTTTTGGGCCAGATACGCAGGACCCCCTTAGAAAAAGACTTGAAAAAGGATTTGATCAGTTCCTCGATGTCAAAGATCAAACCGATAAACAGATTGCCTCATTAGCAAGGGAAATGAAAATTGATATTGCCATTGATTTAGCTGGCTACACGGGAGGTGCTCGTACCAATATATTTTCTATGAGGGCAGCGCCTATACAAGTTAATTATTTAGGTTACCCTGGAACAATGGCGTCAAATTTTATTGACTATATTATTGCCGATCCAATTCTTATACCCCAAGATAAACAACATTATTACTCAGAAAAGGTTGTTTATCTTCCTGAGACCTATATGATTAATGATTCTAGATTGGAGCCCTCACAAAAAACATTTTCTCGTGAAGTTTTTGGTTTGTTAGAAGATGCATTTATCTTTGCCTGTTTTAATGGCTCTTATAAAATAACTCCGACCGTCTTTGCTGGGTGGGTGCGCATATTAAAAGCTGTTAATAATAGCTTATTGTGGTTGTCCAACATGGATAAAATAGCCATTAAGAATTTAAAAAACAAGGCAGAAGAGTTTGGAATTGATAGTGATCGTATTATTGTTGCATCAAGCATGGATTTGTTAAGTGATCATTTAAAAAGAATTAGCTTGGCAGATTTGTTTTTAGATACGTTTCCCTATAATGCTCACACCACATGTAACGACGCATTGAGGGTTGGCTTACCTGTATTAACGCTAATGGGAGAGTCTTTCGCCGGTCGGGTAGCAGCAAGTCTATTAAACGCTGTTCAATTGCCTGAGTTGATTACAACTTCACCACACGCATATGAGACATTGGCAATTGAACTTGGAACAAATCCAGAAAAAATGGGGATTATTAAGAGTAAATTAGCTCGCAATCTTCTAAACTCCCCTCTATATAACACTAAGCTATTTACTCAGCACATTGAGCTTGCCTATCAAAAGATGTATCAACGTTATCAAGACAATTTGACTCCAGATCATATTTATATAGAAAATTAAGTCACGAGTTACTTACTGTTGAGCCAAGCATTTGTGAGGACTTCTCCGATTTCAGTAGAAATTTGATAATGCCGAAAATGAAACGGAGAGGTTTATAGACAAGAAAAGAATGATAATTGGTACGGGATACTAGCAAATATAAATTCTGATTTGGTAGTATTGCTTTAATTGAGGTTACCCATATGTCTAGTCTTTTATTGATAAAGGCCTAGGCATCTTGTCATTTTTCTGACACATGAATCCATAATAATGTACTAAATTATTGCTAGGTTTTTTTCATGTCATCTGATTCCAATCAAGTACAGCTCGACAAACTTCAACCTTATTCAAAGGAAAAACCAGATCTTGGTTTGGAAGCGTCTGTGCTTGGAAATTTTCTGCAGGCAAGCTTCAAGCCTATATTCGATTTCAATACAGGCATGGTTTTTGGCTTTGAAGGCTTAGCCCCAATTGAACTAACGCGTGCCGCAAATCTTAGCTCCGCATTACTTGAGGGGGAGTATTTCTCTTGGCACAATGTGATTGAGTCTTATGCGAAACAAGGCCTATTCGGTAAAATTTTACTCAACGCCAGTTTAGATGTTTTGTTGCAGTCTGAAGCGGAAGCTGGAGAAAACATCAAACACTTGGCTGAATTTGGTTTGTTACCTTGTCAAGTGGTTATCAAGCTGAGCAGAAGTAAAAGAGATATAGATGGCCTATTGCTGAAACAAGCAAGTAAACATTATCGTGGTATGGGTTTCCAGATTGCACTCTGTAATTTCAATCAAGAGTTTGCTGCGTTAGCCCTATGGACAGAAATTAAGCCAGAGTATGTTCTGCTAGATAAAGCTTTTATTGGGGGCATTTGTCATGACAAGGTCAAACTAAAAATTGCCAGTTCCATTAAAGAAGTAGCCTCGCATTCTGGGGCAGCGGTTATTGCCGAAGGTATCAACAACCATTTAGACTTAATTGCACTGCGTGATTTTGGGATTCAATTTGGGCATGGCAATTATCTTGCTGAGCCTGCCATAAAGCCAATAAAAAGCTTGCCCCAAGATTTGATTAAATCGTTATTGCGCGTTGAATATCCGCGCGAAAGTATGCTGCAAACAACCGCCACGGTGGCTAAACTGCTCACCTTCGTTCCGCCGGTGAGTCCCTCGACGACTATCGCCGAGGTGTTAGATCTCTTTGAATTGTATCAAGAGCTTTATTCGATACCTGTGGTGCAGGATGAAAAACCTTTGGGCTTGATTAGTCGAATGAGGATGATCGATAATTATGTGCGACCATTCCGTCGCGAACTTCACGGTGATAAGCCTTGTGAGACAGTGATGGATACCGATTCAATCATTATTGAGCATGATTCGTCTCTTCAAGAATTGAGTGAGTTGATTTTAAATAGCAATCCGCGACATTTGTCTTCAGGGTTTATTGTGTCAAAGTCTGGCAAGTATTTGGGCTTGGGGAGTGGCCATGCCCTGTTGAGACTTATCACCAATATGCAAATCAATGCCGCACGATATGCCAATCCGCTAACATTGTTGCCCGGCAACCTTCCTATTTGTGAACATATCGATCTAATGATTCAATCTGAATCCACCTTTATCGTTTGCTACTTTGATATAGATCACTTTAAGCCCTTTAACGATGTATATGGCTTTCAAAAAGGGGATGAAGTGATTAAACTGACAGCACTTCTTCTGACCAAGGTTTGCGGCTTATATGATTTTATTGGGCATATTGGCGGTGATGATTTTATTGTTTTATTTCAAAGTACGGATTGGGAACAGCGTTGCCAAGACTTCTTGAGTGATGTTGCCGAAAGGTTCCAGCATATGTATTCAGAGCAGGATAGGTTGCGCGGCGGCATTGAGATTGAGGATAGGCAGGGGATTAATCACTTTTATCCTATCCTCACCATGTCGATTGCGTCGTTGCAGGTTTCACCAGGCATGTTTAAATCCCATCATCAAGTTTCCGAGGCTTGCACCAGCGCTAAGAAACAGGCCAAGAAGTTTAATGGAAATAGTTTATTTATAGAGCGTCGATTGCCTTTTGTCCCAAATCCCATAACGAAGAACGACAAGCCTAATTAAGCGCTAAGGAAAGTTGCTTTAAGCGTATTGCTTGGCAATGTATATCCAAGCATTAACTAGACAAGCAAGGATTACTTAGTTCTATGTCTATCATGCTGATTGTATGACTCAGCATAATCATCATTAAACAAAAGACGCCTTTTAAGTCAATTAAACGGTTGAGATTCACAATTGCCATGTTGATAAGTTCCTAGGCCTGATTGATTGCCTTGGAGTTGACCTCTTTTAGACAATATCTAGCTAAGCAATATAGATTTAGTCTTTAATCCAGCCCAGTTTATCTTTGATCCAATAGTCGGGCAATATTGCTAGCAAACAACCTAGGCCATCAGCAGCATAGTCGACAATATCGGCCGATCTGCCCGGAATATAAAGCTGAGCAATTTCGTCGCAAGCTCCAATGCTGACCGTCATTAAAAGCACTATAGGTAAGGGTATTTTTGGGAGAGCTAATCCGATGAGCATAGCCATGACGGCATAGGTGCCAAGATGCACGGCCTTATCCCACGGTGCATTAAATAGTGCGCCGGCGCCTGGTTGTCTGCCGCCAATAAAAATTCCGACCAGCATCATTATTAGGCCGATGATAGCTAATACCTGAATCCAACGATGTTTGACTGGCGCTTCAGTAAGCATTGTTTTCTTTTCTAAATAATAGGGCGATGGTTTTGAGCACAATGTATATGTCCAGTTTTAAGCTCCAGTTGCGCAGGTAATCAATATCATATTCGATACGATTTTGCATTTTATCTAAGGTGTCGGTCTCGCCGCGGAAGCCATTAATTTGGGCCCAGCCCGAAATGCCAGGCTTCACTTTATGCCGCACCATATATCCTTTGATGACTTTTCGGTAAGTTTCATTGTGAGCCACTGCATGTGGCCTAGGACCAACTACGCTCATGCGGCCCTGTAATACATTTATAAACTGCGGTAATTCGTCTAGCGAAGTTTGACGTAGTAGTCTGCCGAATGGAGTAATGCGTCGATCTTGCTTGGTGGCTTGTACCACTTCCGCGCCATCCTCAGCCACCGTCATGGTTCTGAATTTGTAGACTAAAATTTGCTTGCCATCCAAGCCATAGCGTCGCTGTTTAAAAATCAATGGACCTTTTGAGCTTATTTTCACACCTAGACTAATGATGATTAAAAGCGGCGAAATAAACACCAACACTACTGTTGAAAACAAGACATCAAAAACGCGTTTAATCAGCCCGTCTAATCCTGCAAATGGAGTTTCGCAGATGGTAATGACAGGAATGCCATCAACTTGGCCTATGCCGCCTTGAATTAAATCCGTTAAAAATATATCCGGTAAAAAGTAGATAGAAGCGGTAGTGTCTTTAAGCGCGTCAAGTACCTTGATGATTCGCGGGCGATTTTCCATGGGCAGTGACATATACACCATGTCAACTTGATGTTGCTTCATGTATTGCGCAATATCATTGATGTTGCCCAATATAGGAAACTCGATGCCAGTCTTCACTTCTTCGGCTAGTCTCTCGTGCGATCTGTCATCAAAAAATCCTAAGCACTCCGTAGAGTTGTATTCTGAGTTTTTTAAGCTTTCTGCAATTGAAAGCCCTTGTTTGTTCATGCCCGCCACAATCGCGTAACGTTTTGGCCCTTGCAGTTTTAGGATGAGTGGTGCAAATGTTCGCAGGGCAAAAACTGCGATGATTTGGCAAAGCGGTGTTGTCCACAACCAGATTTTTACGACCTCTCTATCAATAAATCCAGGGTGGTTGGTGGCAAACGCAAATGCAATTAACAAACTGGCTAGCATCAGCCAAGAGACTAAGATATTTCTGATGATCTTCCATGACTCGATATTGATTTTAGTATTGCCCGGAAAGGTGACTGAGAAAATGATGACTGACAAAATGAGGTGCATCGGTAGTAGTTCACCATCAACCCAAATCGCCACCCACCAAAGGGTTAAAACAATGATGAGGGGTTCAACAAGCGACTCTAAAATAAAAAGGATATTGTCACGGGATAAGGCAATCCCAGAGGCTTTACGAACTGGACTGCTGGCATTGGATCTGTGCGACATGACTAGATTTTTTTATGGTTAAATTTCTTGAGAAAACGTTTAAGGGCTGTGCGGGTGAACTAGCGCTTGTCTTTCACAAGGACAATTGCGACTAGCTACAAAAAATATTAATGTAGTATAGGGAATGGATGTTGCATTTTTTTTACAAGAAGGTGACTATTTAATTAAATTGTGAAATCTTCAACTTATTGATTGAACTCTTTAATTTCTTCAATTATGATATTAAAATAAAAGTTTTCGCAAAAATTTTAGGTATCTTCCATAATTTTTTAAGGTTCAAGCTAAGTACTCTTATAGAATAAGTACTCTTATAGAAGGTAGTTTTATTTTATTGCACACTCCATTCAATTTTAATTTACACGACATCATTCATTTGCTAAAGCTTTTCGCCCGCAAAGAAATGTTGCGTTTCGACTTTGGCTTGCCCTTTACTTTTTGCATCGCGGTCGTTGGCCCCCTATTAATGACCTCAACATTGGCGCTGGCTGATGCACAAGATACCGTGAATGTCATGGCTGGCCTCAGTCGTACAATGGACGATAACTTTCTTCGCAAGTCTGTATCTCCGGTCTCGGAAGTGATTACGACCTCGTATGCGACCTTAAGTGTCAATAAACAATATTCCATGCAGCGACTGAATTTTGAATACACCATCAGAAATAACGCTTACCAAAATTATAGTTCGCTTGATGCTGTGAACAATAACTATAAAGGTTTATGGGTATGGTCGTTTACCCCAAGGCTCACCGGCAGTGTATCTGCGATCCAATCCGAATCAAACATGGGCTTTACAGATGCCACCATCGATGCGGCCAAAAAGTCGCCTATTTTGACCAACGAGATTCAGAATTTCTTGATGGATTGGGCCCCGCAGGGCGGAGTGCATTTTTTAGGAGGATTTACCCGCACGGTCTCTCTTAATTCCGGGAACTTCTTGCCACTGCGTGGCAATACGACGAATGCAATCGATTTGGGGATTAAGTATGAATTCCCATCCGGTAGCGAAGTCATCGTGATGCAACATCAGCGTGAGGGTGAGTTTGCCAACATAAATCCGAACTTACCACAAACATTTTCAGAAAATGAAACAGAAGCCAAATTCAATTGGCGTGTTTCAGCGAAGTCTTCAGTCAATATGCGGGTCGGATTTGTAGCGCGTGAGCATGATCAATACGCCTCTAAAAACTATGAGGGCTGGGTAGGCGATGCGAGCCTTAGTTGGGCGCCCACTTCTAAGTTGCAACTCATGGCCGCTGCCGCGACAGGTTTAAGTGTTTATCAGAGTCTTCTCGCAAATTACGCTAGAACCAACAGTCTAAGCTTCACCCCGACTTATGCCTGTACCAATAAGATATTGGTGAGCGGCGGCGCCAGTATTTCCGAGCGTGTGGTTGAAGGGCTTAATGAAACGGAAACCATCGAAAATGAGAGTTTGGGCGTGGATTGGATGCCGAGACGTTATGTGAGCTTGGGCGCTAAAGTCCAAAGGATGAGCAGAATCTCTAATGCAGCCAATCGCGATTTTACGGACTTAATGACTATATTGACAGCGAATGTTAACTTCTAGAAGCGTTTTCATGCTGTATGTCTCTTTAACCCCTTTTGATTTATAAACGCATTCATTTCAATTGATCAAATTTTTAATATTATTGGCGATTGCGCTTATAGATTGCAACGTTAGCCTCTTGCACGCGGCGGATGCAGAGATTGCGACTCGAAACAAGGCAAGCTTGTTAGGTCCTGAGCATGTGGCCTTGGTGATTAATGATGCCGACCCTAGCAGCGTCAGGGTTGGAGACTACTACCGCATTGCGCGAGCCATCCCAAGTGAAAATGTAGTGCATGTGAGCATCAAAAACGCGTCCAGCCATTTATCGCTTGCCGATTTTACTAGGCTACAGGCTGACATTGAAGCGCAGTTAAAACCAAGCCAGCAAGTAATCTTATTGGCATGGACCGCCCCTTATGCGGTGGAATGCAATTCGATTACTTCTGCGCTGACCTTGGGGTTTGATGCCAAGCAGTGCACCGATACTTGCGCGGCAGGAAAGCCTAGCCCTTACTTTGATTCGGCGAGTAAAAAGCCATTTGATGATTTGCGTATCCGCCCAGCGATGCTTTTGCCAAATGAGTCTTTCATGCGCACCAAGGCGCTGATCGATAGGGGAGTGCAGAGTGATGCTGGGGTATTTAGAGCATCGGCTTATTATTTGACGACCTCTGATATCAACCGCAATAGCCGAGCACCATTTTTCCCGCCGACGGGATTAGTTATCCCACGTGCGGGGCTTGCGATTATGAATATGCGTTCAGATAAATTAGTCGGCGCGCGCGACGTAATGATATATCAAACCGGCTTAGCCAATGTGGACGGCTTGGATACTTTAGGATTTTTACCTGGTGCGTTGGCCGATCATCTTACTTCATTTGGTGGGGATCTGGCTGGCAAAGGGCAGATGAGTGCGCTACGCTGGCTGGATGCAGGCGCCACCGCTAGTTATGGTACGGTTTCCGAGCCATGTAACTACTGGCAGAAATTCCCCAATCCTAGCGTATTGCTTAAATGGTATGTGAACGGCGCCACTGCGATTGAGGCTTATTGGAAAAGTGTGGCTTGGCCAGCACAAGGCGTATTTGTTGGCGAGCCTTTAGCTGCCCCCTATGGCCGTCTGTAACCCCCTTTTTTCTTGTAGATAAATACTTTTGTCTATGATTGTAATAAAAATGAAACGTAGTTTAGTTATATTAATATTTACCAAAATATCAAAAGTAATTAATTTTTTGATTTTGAACCATCTTTAAGGGGTGCACATGCATTACAGCTCACATTGTTTTCTGAAAACACCAAAGCTAGGTCTTGGTAAGCTGGTATTGATGATTACGCTGATTGGCATAGTCTCCGGTTGCGGTAAAAAACACAGTGGTGAGGAGAAATCAAGCCAATCTATAGTCAGTGTCGACGGTGAAGAAATCACTGTGCATCAAGTGAATAATGAATTGCAGCGCGCTAATATTCAACCTGCGCAGCAAGAGGCTGCCAGTCGCCAAATTGTGCAAGGTTTGGTTGATCGTCAAATTTTGCTACAAGCGGCACATAAAGAAAAATTAGATCGTAAACCGCAAGTGATGCAGGCTATTGAAAATGCCAAAATGCAAATTGTGGCGCAAGCTTATATGCAAGAGCGTGTTGCTTCAGTGGCAAAGCCAACGAGCGCTGAAATTGATGAATATCGTGCGCAGCACCAGGATTTTTTTGCGAATCGTAAAATTTATGTAACTGACGAAGCCGAATTTGCATTGGAAGTCGGTAGTGCAGAGAAGCTGCAAGAGATCGCTAAATCTGAAAAAACGCTTAAAGACTTAGAGGGTTGGTTAAAGGCGCATCACATAAAATACGTGATTAAGCGTGTTGCGCATGCTGCTGAGACACTACCAACACAGTTGCTCGTCCAGTTTAGCAAGATGCCCATTGGTCAAATGGTGTTTATGGGGGCGAATGGTCCAAATTCGCAGGCGGTGGCGGTGAGTATGGCTGAAATTAAAGAGATGCCAATTTCAGAAAAAGATTCAAAGCCCTTGATCGAACGAATTTTGTCGGAGCAAAAACGTAAACAAACTGCGGAAGCAGAAATGAAGCGCCTGCGTGAATCTGCGAAAATTAGATACATTGATAAGAAATTTGATCCAGCTAATGCGCCTAAAGTTGAAAAGCCATTGGCAGTGAAGCCAACCACTGATGCGCAAGAGCAAGCAAAGAAAAATATGGAAAGTAGCGTGAATAAAGGCCTGAACGGACTTTAGTTTTATGTTGAATTTTTTTAAATAGTTTTAAAATCACATTAAGTCTTTATAAGTATTTATCTAAAGGTGGGTTTGATGAGAAAAATTTTCGTAGCCTTGATTTTCTTGCTGGGTGTTTGGGCGCATATTGCTTCAGCAGATGAGGTGAACTATCTGCTGGGTTCGGGTGATGTTTTAAAGATTACCGTCTACAACTACCCTGATTTAAACTTAGAAACCCGTCTAACTGAGACTGGCACAATTAGCTTTCCGTTATTAGGTGAAGTAGAGCTTGGCGGAATGACCGCATCGGCGGCGGAAAAAAAACTTTCTAACCAGCTAGAGTCAGGTGGCTTTGTGAAGCAAGCACAAATCAATATTTTGGTGGTGCAGTTCCAAAGCAAGATGGTATCAATATTAGGTAGTGTTTTTAAACCAGGCCGATATCCACTTGACCGCACTATGAATCTTACCGAGGTGCTGGCCCTGGCAGGTGGTGTACCTGCGGATGGCTCCGATATGATTACGGTGATCAATAAATCAGGTAAAATTGAATACGACTTACGCGATATCGTTAAAAATGCAGAGGGCTCACAAAATATTAATTTAGTCGGCGGCGAGGTTATCTATGTGCCGCGTGCGCCCATGTTTTACATCTACGGTGAAGCGCAGCGCCCAGGATCATATCGAATTGAACGTGATATGACGGTGATGCAAGCGCTGGCGATGGGCGGGGGTCCAACGCCAAGAGGGACGCAGCGTGGCGTTCAATTGCATCGTCGTAATCCTAGTGGGGTGCTAGAAGTTATTAAACCTGAGCTCTCCGAACTGATTATGCAAGACGATGTTCTCTTTTTAAAAGAAAGTTTGTTTTAGGGCGCTATAGATGAATTTCTCTCAATTAATACTCATATTAAAAGCTAGGCGCATGATATTTTTAGTGACGCTGGGCTTGGTGGTGATCTCAACATTAGTGGTTAATCTGATTACTCCTAAAACTTATAAAGCAGTTGCTTCTATCGTATTAAACTCTAAGGGATCTGATCCGGTGACAGGGATGACCTTACCAGCATCCATGTTGCCTGGTTATATTTCAACGCAATTGGAAATAATTACTAGTGAAAAAGTGGCGATTAAAGTAGTTGAAAAGTTAAAACTGACAGAAAATAAGGCCGCACTGGCTAAGTTTAATGAAGCCACCAAAGGTCGGGGCGAAATCAAAACTTGGATGGCAAATTTGTTGCTCAAAAATTTAGACGCTAAACCATCGCGTGACAGTAGTATCGTCGAGATTTCATTTAGCGGTGCTGATCCAGAATTTACCGCTACCATGGCGAATGCTTTTGCTGAAGCTTATCAAGAAACAAATATTCAGCTCAAAGTGCAACCAGCGCAAAAAGCCGCAGAATTTTTAGGCATGCAAACGCAAGTATTGCGCACTAATCTTGAAGAAGCCCAAGCGAAGCTGGCCAAATACCAACAAGCAAAGGGCTTAACGAGCGTAGCGGGTAGCATGGATGTGGAAAGTGCACGTCTTAATGATTTATCTTCCCAATTGGTTGCAGTACAAAATCAAGCGTTTGATGCGAGTTCTCGTCAACAACGCACTGGTGGAACGGGTGATGAATCTCCAGATTTGGCAGCCAACCCCATGGTACAAAGTCTTAAAATGGATATTGCCCGGGCAGAATCTAAATTCTCAGAACTTTCAGATCGCTTAGGCCCTAGCCATCCTAAATACCAACAATCCATGGCTGAAATCACTAAACTCAAAAGTCAGTTGCAAGAAGAAAAAGGTAAGGCGCGCAGCACAATTGGTGGTAACGCGAGTATTCAAAAGCAACGTGAAGCTGAAATTCGTGCAGCCCTTGCCGCGCAAAAAGCCCGCGTGCTGGAGCTTAACCTTACGCGCGATCAGCTTACAGTATTGCAACGTGATCTTGAAAATGCCCAGCGTGCCATGGATCAAGCCAGTCAGCGCTTTACTATAACAACGCTTGAAGGCAATGTGAATCAAACCGATATCGCCATCCTCAACTCTGCGAAGCCGCCACTTGTTGCTGCAGGACCAAATGTGAAATCTAATTTGATTTTGGCATTTTTCTTAGGCGGTATGCTAGGCATCTTTATGAGCCTAACGGCAGAAAAACTAGATCGTCGCATTCGGTGTCGTGATGACATTAGTGAATTATTAGAATTGCCAGTATTGGCTTTGATTAATAGTCGACCTGTTGGACCATTCTTCAAGCTGTCTAAAGCATTTTCGGCCAAAGCTATTTAATTTAGGATAAGTATAGTAATTATGGAAACTAAACTAAATGCGCCACAGGAAGATCAACAAGTCAGTCAAGGCTTAAAACAAAGTCCGATTGGCGACTTATTGGTTGATTTAGGAAAAATTTCAGCGGTGGATGTCGCGCTTGTGATGAAAGTCCAAAAAGAAAAGGGAATGCGTTTTGGGGACGCGGCCTTGTTTCTTGGTCTTATTACTGAAGCGGATATTAACCAAGTATTGTCTATGCAGTTCAATTACCCTTATCTGCAAGCCGGCAAGGGTAATTTTAGTGATGAGTTGGTCGCGGCGTATCAGCCGTTTACACCGCAAGTCGAATCCTTGCGTACCTTGCGCACACAATTAATGAAACGATGGTTTAGTGAAGGTAATAAGGCGTTGGCAGTGGCTAGTGTGAACGCCGGTGAGGGTTCAAGTAACCTCACTGCCAATTTGGCGATTTTATGTTCGCAATTGGGTCAGCGTACATTGTTAGTCGATGCCAACTTACGTGATCCACGACAACACGAATTGTTTAACTTAGCCGAAAAACGTGGTCTCTCAGATATTTTAGCAGCTCGCCAAGATATGAGCCTCGTGAGTTCCTTAGAAGCGTTCCCTAACCTCTCGGTGTTAGGTGCAGGAACTTTGGCGCCAAATCCACAAGAGTTGCTTAACCGTGCAACATTTGCTGATTTGATGAATCAAGCCATGGCTAAATTTGATGTAATTTTGGTGGACACCTCCCCAGCGGGGATCTCGGCCGACGCCCAAGCTATTGTTGCGCGTTGCGGCGGAGTATTGTTGGTGTCAAGATTGAACCACACGCGCCTTCATGACCTAGTAGCGCTGAAAGCACAATTTTCTGTGACTGGCGCCCAAATCGTTGGCGCCGTGATTAATGAGTTTTAAGCGCTCTGCTTAAAACCTAGCTCTTATGTAAAGCTTCCACTTGTTTGGATCTTAAGGGCAACAAAAGCTATCGCCATCAAAACTAACCACCGTTAAGATGACATAAGTCAATTTGTTATGATCAACCGATTACCCTCCCCTTTGTTTATTAAACCATAGTTTAGTTAATCAGAAAGAATCTGAAGCGCTAAGCTTTTTTATGGGTTATCTAAAAAACGACTGATGGTGATGAACCAATACAGCGGTTGTCATCTGATTGTCATGATAAGCCTTCAAAATACTTTTCTTAATTAGATGCTAGGTTTAAGGGTAAAATATGCTAAGGCATGTCGTCTAAATGATCAAGATTAATAGAAGCCACTGTATATGAATAAAGTTGCACTGATTACCGGCATTACCGGCCAAGATGGCGCTTACTTAGCCGAGTTTTTGTTAAAAAAAGGCTATATTGTCCACGGAATTAAACGTCGCGCGTCCTTATTTAACACCGACCGTATTGATCATTTGTACCAAGATCCGCATGTGTCGAATCGTCATTTAGTCCTGCATTACGGAGATCTTACTGACTCTACCAATTTGATTCGTATCATCCAACAAGTTAAGCCAGACGAGATCTACAACTTAGCGGCGATGAGCCATGTTGCGGTGAGTTTTGATACCCCAGAATACACTGCGAATGCAGACGGTATTGGCACTTTGCGAATTTTGGAAGCGATACGCATTCTCGGCTTGGAAAAGAAAACACGTTTTTATCAAGCATCGACTTCCGAGTTATATGGCTTGGTGCAAGAAACTCCCCAAAAAGAAACGACACCATTTTATCCACGCAGTCCTTATGCGGTGGCTAAGCTTTACGCCTATTGGATTACCGTCAATTACCGTGAGGCCTATGGCATTTATGCCTGTAACGGCATCTTGTTTAATCATGAAAGCCCAACGCGGGGAGAAACGTTCGTTACCCGTAAAATTACTCGTGCTTTAGCCCGCATCAAACTCAATCTGCAAGATTGCCTCTATCTTGGCAATATGGATTCTCTTCGTGACTGGGGTCATGCCAGAGACTATGTTGAGATGCAATGGCTCATGCTTCAGCAAGAAGAAGCGGATGACTTTTTGATTGCGACTGGCATCCAATACAGCGTGCGCGACTTTGTCAATATTGCCGCGAAAGAATTGGGCATCAACATTGCCTGGCATGGTACGGGCATAGATGAAATTGGCGTTGCTGACAACGGCAATGTGATTGTGCGCGTGGACGCGCGCTATTTTAGACCCACTGAGGTTGAAACCTTGCTTGGCGATCCTTCAAAAGCCAAAGAAAAGCTGGGCTGGACAACAACAACAACATTCCACGAATTGGTGGCTGAAATGGTCCGTGAAGACCTCAACAGTGCAGAGCGTGATGAGCTAGTCAAAGACCATGGCTACTCGGCTTATGATTACCACGAATAATGCACAATAACCTATACGCTAAAATTTATGTCGCTGGCCATTGCGGGATGGTGGGATCAGCAATTGTGCGTAAGCTAGAGGCCAAGGGTTACACCAACATTGTCACTCGCTCGCATCAGCAACTGGATCTACTTGATCAAAAAGCCGTTTTTGCATTTTTAGCAGAAACGCAACCAGAATATCTCTTTATTGCGGCTGCTAAAGTCGGCGGGATTCAGGCCAACAACACTTACCGTGCTGATTTCATTTATCAGAACTTAGTCATCGAAGCTAATTTGATTCATGGCGCCCATCTTGCTGGTGTAGATCGCTTATGTTTCTTGGGTTCAAGCTGTATTTACCCACGTGATTGCGCTCAGCCTATCAAAGAAGAATATTTACTCACAGGCCGGCTAGAGGCAACTAACGAGCCATACGCCATTGCTAAAATCGCCGGCATCAAGCTTTGCGAAAGTTACCATGTGCAATATGGCCGTCAGTATGTGTCACCCATGCCCACCAATCTTTATGGCCCTAATGATAACTACGATTTAGTCAATAGCCATGTATTACCAGCACTTATCCGCAAAGCGCATGAGGCCAAACAGGCGGGCAGCAAAGACCTTGTCGTTTGGGGGTCTGGCACCCCTAAGCGTGAATTTTTGTATGTGGATGATATGGCTGATGCCTGCGTGTTCTTGATGGAAAACAATATCAACCATGGTATTTACAATGTTGGTACAGGGTCTGATATCACCATCCGTGAACTAGCTGAAGCAGTGATGTCTGTCATAGGGTTTGAAGGCAGCATTGTGTTTGATCACACTAGGCCGGATGGCACCCCCAGAAAATTGCTGGATGTGAGTCGCTTAAAAACACTAGGCTGGCAAGCTAAAACGCCTTTACTCGAAGGTATCGCCCTTGCCTATGCGACAGCCTCTTTTACTCAAGAGGATGCAAGCGCATGAGCGGGTCCAATTTATTAAGCGGCTTTGCCTCTAATTTCCGACTGATTAAGCAACATTTAATGGCAAATCCTGCCACATGGTTAATGTGTTTAGGCTTGGCAGTGATGTTTACGCCAACCTTATATGACTTATATTTTGTCAATGAATTATGGTTGGATGAGGGATATTCTCATGGACCAATTATCTTGGTCATTTCGATTTGGCTGCTTTGGAAGAGCTGGCATGGCGCGTTTGATGTACCTGGTTTTGTCCCATCGCCGTTACTTGCTTGGGCTTGCTTATTGATCTCTGGGGCTTTATTCGTACCAGGCCGCATGTTAGGTATTGCCTACGCTGAAACCGGCGCTTTCGTTTGGTCATTAACTGGGGTGATTCTCATGGTTGGTGGCACCAGGCTATTGAACCTTTTGAAGTTTCCGCTATTTTTTATGCTGTTTATGATTCCGTTACCCAATTTCTTAATTGGTTGGTTAACTGACTTAATGAAGCTGGCAGTGTCTGCCGTTACAGTGTCGATTTTAGGGTTGGCTAATTTACCTGTGGCGAGAAACGGCGTTATTATCAGCCTTGGGCAATATCAACTATTGGTCGCAGATGCCTGCTCTGGAATGCGCACTTTAATTACCCTCGAAGCCTTGGGTATTCTTTACTTAAATCTTGTTCACTTTTCATCCAAGTTGCGGAATATCGTTTTGCCTATTCTTATTGTACCTATTTCATTCACTGCCAATGTGGTCCGTGTAATCGCACTTTGCTTAATCACTTACTATTTCGGATCTGAGGCGGGGCAAGGATTTTTACATGGCTTTGCTGGAATGGTGCTATTTATCGTTGGGCTGCTAATGATGCTAGGTGCAGACTATCTATTACGTTTATTGAGTGCAAAATTAAATGCGCGCTGAGACAATAACAATTCCTGTTAAAAAGCTGCATCTTCAGCATTGGTTGGCAGTTCTCTTCATGTTTGCCTGCCTGTTCTTTGCTTGGTGGTTCACCCCCCAGGAAAAGTGGTTTAATTATTTAGGGAAGCCTCAGTTTGAGCAAATAATCCCTCAAAATTTTGCAGGTTGGACGCAAGTTGTTGACGGTAATGGGACTTTAATTATAAACCCAGAGCAGCAAGAAGCATTGAATTATATTTATACGCAGACTTTAACCCGCACTTATGAGCAGATAAGCACTGGTCGCCGTTTAATGCTTTCGCTCGCTTATAGCGATGATCAAAAGGATTCTACGAAGTTGCACTTCCCTGAAACTTGCTATAGTGCTCAAGGATTCAATGTTCAATCCATGCATAGAGACCAAATTCTTGCTAATCATCGTGCGATTGAAGTAATGCGTATGACCGCGCAAATGAGAGATAGGGTTGAGCAAGTCAGCTATTTTGTTCGTATTGGCAACAAAATATTGGATCGGCGCTTAATCTTATTAAGGTTGGACATGGCACTCAAGGGCTATATTGCTGATGGCTTGTTGTTTAGGATATCTGAAATATCAAATGATGCTAAGTCTTCAAATCAACTCCAAGATCTATTTGTTAATGACCTGCTAAAAACGCTCAGTCCTTCGCAGCAAACCATGTTGATTGGACAGGATTAGTCCACTATGACTAGCTTGCTAAATATCCTCTATCTTGGACCCATCAGTGGTACTTGTTTAGATCGTGCAAACGCGTTAAAGCGTTTGGGTCACCAAGTTAACCATATAGATTTGCGAGCAATGCTACCGAAAACGGTATGGGTGGATAGAGTAGCTTGGCACTTAGGTGGCCACTTACTTGCCCAGTTATTAATTCCAAATTTACGCAAGATCCTAAAAGATCATCGGTATGATCTCTGTTGGGTTGATGGTGGTGAGTGGGTAACACCTAAAGTGATTAAGTTGTTACGCCAACATGCTCAAAAAATCGTGAGTTACAGCATTGATGATCCACTAGGCCCACGAGATGGCTCACGCTTTCAAGCCTATCGTCAAAGCTTGCCTGGCTACGACTTAAATGTGGTAGTGAGAAATGAAAATATTGCTGAGGCTTTCGCCTTAGGAGCCATTGATGTAATACGAGTGTATCGAAGTGCTGATGAGGTATCTCACGCACCAAGAGATCTCTTGGAGAATGATCATGAAACATGGGATGCAGAGGTGCTATTTATCGGCACATGGTTTCCTGAACGAGGTCCATTTTTGTTGGATTTAATTTCGCAGGGCGTTCCGCTTACGATTCAAGGATCTGGTTGGCATAAGGCACCTGAGTGGTTAAAATTAAAAGCCTATTGGAGAGGTGGTTCAATAACTGGGGATGATTACGCTAAAGCTATTCAATGTGCTAAGGTTAATCTAGGCTTGGTTTCTAAAGACAATCGGGACCTTCACACTACAAGGTCCTTGGAAATTCCTGCCTTTGGCGGACTGCTGTGTGCTGAACGAACCATTGAACATGTTGAGATGTATGAAGAAGGGAAAGAAGCCTTGTTTTGGGAAGATGCAGAAGAATGCGCTGCAATCTGCAAACTAGCCCTTTCAAATGGAAATTTTCGACAAGAGATAGCAAAATCTGGTCAGCAAAGATTGAAACTGAACGCCCATTTTAACGAACAAGTAATGCAGTCAATAATTGCAAGTTTGGATTTCTCTGAACAGTCTATTCAAAGTACTATTTCTGATTTAGAAAATCAGAACTTTTAAAAAAGGTTGTGTTGATGAAAAAATCACAATATGTTGAGGGAGTATGTCGATGAGATCTTCTTCAGTCTTTTTTTTAGTTCTTCTTTTATCTTCCTTAGTAGCGTTTTTTGCTCAATTGCTAATCGACTTTACTACAGTGAATATCGCATCTTCATCTATAGTGCTTGTTACTAGCATTTTGATTTCTGCCTACATTGTAAGAACTGATGCAATACAAACCGATCCTTTATCCACATTTGCTATTTTTGGTTTCGCAGTAACTACTCAAATTGGCGCCCTTTTGATTCAGTCCTTCTCATGGACGTCTTTAGTATCCGACCTACGACAGCCTCTAGAAACTTTTGCAACGCTTTTTTTATACTTCATTGTGGCTTTAGTTGCACATATCATGTTCAGACAGTTTAAAAATAATAGAGGCTATCGACCATCAACTATATCGGCCTTTTTAGAAAGACTTGAGCTTTATCAAGCTCCATCTACTAATATATTATGGATCATGGGATGGCTTGGCGTAATGTCAATGATATTTGGTCGCGGGGATGCTGTGGGAAGTAAAATATGGGATGGATTCAAATTTTTAGCCTATGCGCCGTTCGTTATTCCTATCCATTTAAAAATTATTGGTGAAGCATACTGTAATGCCAAAAAAGAATATCTTTTTTTACTTGCTTGGTTTTTGTTAATCACTTTATTTGGGATACTAATTGGGTCCCGTTCTACTATTCTTACCGGGATTATGAATGTTGCTCTCATTTATTTTTTGGCGCTATTGCGAAACAATTTCATTGTGAGTATCAAACAAATATCTAAGTTTATATTAAGAGCTAGCTTACTTTTTGTTTTAATCATCCCTCTAGTTGAGCCTATTACTAATGCATCAATTGCAATTCAAATATCTAGATTTCTACCTGGATATAGACTCGATAATTTTATTGCTACTTACAATAACACCTATGTGATTGAGAAGTACGTGGCTTTGGCCTCGATGGCTAAGGAGCGGTCAGCTTATGATGAAACTTATATTAAAAATACATTACTTCAAAGGTTTGTTGAAACTAAATTTCATGATAACGCTCTTTATTTTGCTTCTAAGCTATCCGAAGGGAATATAAATACTCTGGAAAGTAAAACCATTGACTTATTGTTAGGGGCCTTCCCCCAACCTATATTGGATTTCTGTAAAATAGACGTGGATAAATTTACTTTAAAATTTTCTATGGGAGATTACTTAGCATACTTGTCTTCTGGCATACCACTTGGTGGCTTCAGAACTGGATCCATTTTTGCTCAAGGGCAAGCATTGTTTGGTTTATTTTTCATACCCATGTATTTCGGAATCTGTATGGTCTTGTTTAATCTAATGAGTTTGCTAACAAGAAGGGAAAAAGCATTTATTTTAATTTCCACACCAGGGATGCTTATGATGTGGCAATTGTTCATATCAGGGATTACTGCCGAATCTCTTCATCAAACTTTCAACTTCATTTTTCGTAATTTTTTTCAAATGCTCATCATTTATCTTGTTATATATTGGATATGTCGCATGTTTGTAAGCCGTGTATCTATAGAAAATCATGATGCCCCAATTGTTAGGATCTGATTTTTATAGAAAAAAGGTAATTCTTAGATGTCATGTGAATTAATTTGTTCGGGTTGGTTTTCTTCTGAAGAGACTAGAACATACAAAACCTTTGGCGACGATAGTATTAGAAAACCGTCTTTTAGACCTATTTGGTGGCAATCAGTTGATACTTTTATCAATCCCCATCATGTCCTAATCGTTGATTCTGCTTCGCCAGTGAAGTCGGATGATCAGCTATATACCGCAACTAAGTTTAGTAATATCGAGCTTCTTAAAAATCCTGGGCATTCACAGAACTGTGAAACTCATTATTGTGGATATATGGCGTCTGTGATTCTGGGATTGGAGTTTGCGCTTCACAATGATGTTGATTTCTTTCTTTATATTGAACAAGACGCATTGGTCTATGGCAAAGGGTTCCTAGATAAAATCAAGCAGATGTTGTTAAAAAATGATTTTGTGTTTGGAGGTAACATTTGTGGTGAGATTGAGCAATCTGTTTTTGCTATCAATAAAAAGGGCATTAGAAAGTTCTTATCTGCTCTAAATGAGATTAACTATACAGATCGCCAAATTGGTCCAGAGCTTAAGTTTATGTATGCTGCGTCAGTGCTAAGGTCACTCCCGTTAGCAGGCTTATTTTCATTCGATAATTCCAGAATTGTTTATAGGTCTTCAACAGAATTATTTACATTACTAATGCCAATACTCAAGCAATACTCTGTTTTACCATTTGGATATGGCAGAGTTAGGCCAATTAATTTTTATGACGATACTTTTTATTTCCAGCAGGGCTCGGTTGATGAGATTAACGCTTACAAAAAACTGACTGGCTTTAATGATACGTTGAGTCGTTAATGAATATTCTGATGAGAAAAGATAGTCATGACTGCAACTAAACGTTTTTTGTCTGGTAGTGCTGCATCATGGGCTAGAATTATTATTACTTTTATAGCGCAAATTGTAACTGTTCCAGTTTTTTTGAGCCATTGGTCTGTTGATGAATATGGATGTTGGTTGATTATTCAGACAATTTTGAGTCTTTCAAGTATTTTTAGTATAGGACATCAAAATTATTTAGGCTTTGAATTTCTGAAAATTGGCCAAAATGAGCCTAGTAAGATTTCATTATTTTTTTATTCATCCATACCTTTCGCAATTATTTTATGTTCAATTGAATTTCTTATTGTCGTTATTCTAATATATTCGGGTGTATTGGATTCAGTTTTTGATCCGAAAAAAAATATGGATGAACATTTGCTCAAAACTTGCTTTCTTGGGCTTATTGTTTACTCTTTCTATTGGCTTGTAGCCACAAGCATAAGCGCTTTAGCTGGAAGGGTGGTGGCAACTTACGGCTATTCCCCTCGAATGGCTTGGTGGGCTGTTCTGATTGGTATTTTTGACACTGCTGCATCTGTAATTTCAGTGATGTTTGGAGCTAACTTGCTTAGTGCGATCATAATACTTGTCTTAGTAAACTTTGCTGTAAATATTCCTGTATTTGTTGATTTGTATAGTATTTTCAAAAAACACGACTTGACTCCTGTAAAGCCTAATTTGGCTCTTGGCATGAGAATGACGATAAATTCTATTGCCCTAGCTATTAGTTCGATATTCGATTTTTTAAGGCAGCAGGGAGTGCGAGTATTTTTAAGCTCCCTCGTCGGCCTAGCTGAAATGACTGCCTTTTCATCAATAAAAACATTAAGTAATGCAGCACTTCAAGGTGTTGGAACAATTACAAACCCAATGATGCCTGAATTAATGCGATATTTGCACAATAAAGACCAACCAAAATTGGTTGGATCTATTGCTTTTGTTTGGCTGCTTTCAGTGATTGTAATGGGCCCTTGCTTAGTCGCTCTCCAAGGCATAATGCCATCTGTTTTTGTCTTATGGACTCGAGGGAAAATCCAATACAATCCTTTTTTATTTGCTTTTTTTTCAGTTGGTTTATTGATTTTTTCAATTTCCCGTCCAGCTGTTGCAATTATTCAAGGTAATAATCATCTTAGAACGCAGCTTATTAACTCAACTATTGTTGGTGTGGTTTGTATCGGAGGTATATTAATTTTGACATTAATATATGGGATTGTTGGCGCAGGTTTTGCTCTACTTTTGGCAGAGGTTCTAAGTGCACTTCTATTTATTTTTTATGCGCAAAAGTGGTTAAAAACTGTGGGTTTGATATGGCCTTGGGATATATTTTACATGACATTACTGTCAGTAACTTTAACTAGTAGTGCGATTTTTTCCATCTCCTCATTGCCATCACAAGCTAATTTAATTTTATTGTTATCGATAACAGTCAATTTATTTTTTGGCAAATATTTTTTTAGGTTCTTCCCAGTGGATGTTGTGGATAAGGTGCGTGGAGCGCTGTTTTCTTTTATAGGTAAATAGCTATCAGCAGTCTTACTTGTTATATGTATATTTAGTAGGTTTGAAAAAGGGATACTCATGATTAAAAAAATAGATAGCACTCGATTATGCTTCGACTTCCAAGGCTATTTCATTTGGCTGTTTAGAACAATTTATCGTTTTTTGAGAAAATCTGGTAATTTTATTTTACTAAGTTCGCCCCTATCAAAAAAACAAGTTATTTTTGATAGGCAAAAAAATAACTTATTTCACATAAGCATCAGAGATAAAATTGATTTAAAGATTGTAAATGATATTTTTTCTCGAGAAGATTACGGACTTCAAAGATTAGCAAGTGGTTTAGATATAGAGTTGCTATATAGTAAAATGTTAAGTGAGGGTCGAAAACCACTAATTGTAGATTTGGGAGCGAATTGTGGACTTGCTTCTATTTATTTTTCTCGAAAATTTCCGGATGCAAAAATTGTAGGCGTGGAACCAGATGAGGGTAATTTTAATCTTGCAACCCTCAATTGTTCATCATACTCAAATATATCATTTATCCAGGCTGGGATTTCAAGTGATGATGGAAAGGGGGAAATTATAAATTTAGATGATGCTAATTGGTCATTTATAACTCAGATTAGTGATGAGGGGATTATCGATATGCTCTCGATGAACACACTTTTATCACAGGCAAGGTTTAATGACTGCACACCTTTTATAGTGAAGATTGATATTGAGGGTTTTGAGAGAAATCTGTTTGAAAAAAATACAGAATGGTTAGATAAATTCCCATTGTTAATAATTGAGCTTCATGATTGGATGATACCAAAATCAGCAAATTCTCAAAATTTTCTTCGATGTGTTTCAAAGTTAAATAGAGATTTTATATATATTAATGAGAATGTTTTTTCAATAAAAAACATATTGTAGTGAATCATTTTATACATTTCACATTTACGCTTGGTTAAAGTCAATCAAAAATGAACATCGTTTTATTTACCCACCCCAGCTTTATAAAATCTCAAAGCATGCTTCGTTTCGCGCTTATGCTTGAAGAAGCTTATTTGTTGAGAGGGCATGAAGTTGAGGTTTGGTCACCTCAGCCTGTTTTTTGTAGGGTAATGCCAAAAGGACGTTTTTCTAAATGGGCCCGTTACGTAGACACGTATATTTTATTTCCGCTGTGGGTGCGTCAAAAGTTAAAAAAGCAGCGAGAGGATACTTTGTATGTGTTTTGCGATCAGGCACTTGGTCCGTGGGTTCCCTTGGTGAAAAATCAACCGCATGTTGTGCATGTGCACGATTTGATGGCTTTGCGATCAGCTTTAGGCTTTGAGCAATTCAACCCAACTTCATGGTCGGGTAGAATTTACCAGCGTTACATTAGGCAAGGCTTTAAGCAAGCTAAGCACTTTATTTCCGTTTCAAATAAAACGCGTGATGATTTGCATGATTTTGGGCAGGTGTCACCAGTTAACTCCCATCTAGTTTACAACGGATTTAATTATCCTTATGCGCCTATGGCAAAATCTGATGCGATGCTTGCCCTAAATGATGCTAATTTTCCAGTTCAATCTGATGGTATGTTGCTTCATGTTGGGGGAGAGGTATGGTACAAAAATTTACTAGGTGTGATTCTTATTTATATTGAATATGCAAAAGTAGAAAAAAATCCTTTGCCACTTTGGTGTATTAGCCCCAGCTCTTATCCTAACATTCAGGTGCAAGCTTTGCTTAATCTATTGCCGTCAAATGGTAAAGTATTGTTTTTTAAAGACATTGATAATAAGACTTTGCAAGCGAGTTATTCATTAGCGCGCGTTTTGCTCTTTCCTAGTCTTGATGAAGGTTTTGGTTGGCCAATTATTGAGGCGCAAGCCTGTGGTTGTCCAGTGCTGACTTCTAATGCAGCGCCCATGAATGAAGTAGGAGGATCGCATTCGATTTATCTCCCACTTCTTAAATATCATGATGATAAACAGTTATGGGCTAAGAAATGCTGTCAAATATTAACCAAACTTCTCAATTTAGACGCGCCTGAACGAAGTGATCTATCACTGCGAGGTATGAATTGGGTGAAAAAATTTAATGCTGATTCCGCTATAGAGGAATATTTGGATATTTATAAGACAATTTCAAGAAATTATCAAAAAAATAATTAAATTTAAGGAAAGTTTTTTATGTGTGGAATTGCGGGCATTTATGCTTATAAGAGTAACGCACCAAAAGTAGATAAAAAGGAGTTGATCTCTATAAGAGATAAAATGCGCATGCGTGGTCCAGATGGTTTTGGGGTATGGTATTCAGCAAATCAGCATGTTGGGATGGCCCACCGGCGATTAGCAATTATTGACTTAAGTGATGATGGAATGCAGCCAATGTATGATCCAGATAGTGGTAACTGGATTGTTTTTAACGGCGAAATTTATAATTATGCTGAGCTTCGAAGTCAATTAAACCGTGATGGAATCACAACGCATACTAGCTCTGATACGGAAGTCTTACTGAAATTGTTTGCCCAAAAAGGCATGGGAATGCTAAATTTGCTTCGTGGTATGTTTGCATTTTCCATTTGGGATGAATCCAATCAACAGATGTTCCTCGCACGTGATCCATTTGGTATTAAGCCCCTTTATATTGCTGACGATGGACAAACACTGCGTTTTGCTTCTCAGGTTAAAGCTTTGCTGGCTGGCAATGTTGATCGCCGCCCTGAGCCTGCAGGGCATGTTGGATTCCTTTTGTGGGGATCTATTCCTGAACCCTTTACTTTATACCGCGGTATTCGATCGGTTCCAGCAGGGCACTGGATGTGCTTTTCGGAAGCTGGTCTTATAGAGAATATTTGCTTTAATAGTCCAAAAATAGGTTTGTGCAAGAGAGACAAAACTGAGCCAAAGGATGAAAAGACCGCAATTAATGATATCGCTAATATTGTGCATGAAAGTGTTGCCGTTCACTTGATTGCAGATGTGCCAGTTGGTGTATTTTTATCTGCTGGACTTGATTCTGTAATGATAGCAACTGCAGCATCAGAAATTGCTGACCCAGAATGCCTGACCTTGAGTTTTAATGAGTACGAAGGAGGGGGTAACGATGAGTCAGTGCAAGCAACTGAAATTGCCAAAAAATTCTTTCTCAGGCACACTATAAATCGAGTTTCTGCTAGTGATTTCGAAAAAGAGCGAGCGTTAATTATTGATGCAATGGATCAACCATCAATTGACGGAATTAATACCTGGTTTGTAGCAAAAGCAATGGCAAAGCAAGGTGTTAAGGTGGCATTGTCTGGTATCGGCGGGGATGAGGTATTCCATTCTTATCCTAGTTTTAGTCAATTGCCAAAGGCCCATAAATCTTTAAGGCTTTTGGTAAAGTGGAACTGGTTAAATCGTATCGCCTCCAAATGTTTAATCAAGATAGCGCAATTCCTTCCTTCCCAAAAGTATGCCGGCATTTTAGAATATGGAGGGTCGATGGAGGGCTTATATCTATTACGCAGATCACTTTTTATGCCTTGGGAAATTTCTGGGCTAATAGGCCAAAAGATGGCTTCCGAAGGTCTAAAGGATTTGAATGTGCTCGCCTCCCTTTCGTCGATGAAAGAAGAAATTGTTAGCGATAATCTTGCTGTTTCAGCACTTGAGATGCAGGCCTATATGAAAAATCAGTTGCTGCGGGATGCAGATTGGGCTGGAATGGCACATTCTGTCGAGATTCGCGTACCATTTGTGGATATGGAGGTATTAAATTCTGCCGTTAATATGGCTAACATGGGCCTCAAATTAGATAAAAAGAAAATTGCCCAAGCTGTAAGTCCTGCCATCCCAGAAAATATATTAAATAGAAAAAAAACAGGTTTTTCTGTGCCGATCTATCAATGGCTTAACCCAAAAGCCTCTAGTAAGAAAAATGATCATCGTCTTTGGGCTAAGTTTGTTTATGAGGAATTTACTAAAGTTAATGCTCAACTCTGATGAAGATTTTGCATATTATTCCCTCAGTAAACCCGCGAGGCGGTGGCCCTATGGAAGGCCTAAGGCAACGTGGTTTGCGCCTAATCGAAATGGGGCACCAAGTTGAGGTGGTCACATTAGATGATCCTGCAAATGACTTTGTAGCCAGTTATGGGCTCACTGTATTTGCTTTAGGGCCAACTAAGGGCAGTTACCAGTATAATCCCAATTTAATTCCTTGGTTGCGTATGCATGCAAGAGGCTACGATGCTATTATTGTGAATGGGCTTTGGCAATACCACAGTTTTGCAGCGTGGCGTGCATTGTCGAAAATGAAAGTTCCATACTTTGTTTTTACTCATGGCATGCTGGACCCATGGTTTAAACGTACATACCCGCTTAAACACTTAAAAAAATGGCTTTATTGGCCTTGGGCGGAATATCGACTCCTTAGAGATGCTACCGCGGTCTTATTTACTTGTGAAGAAGAAAAAATCCTAGCCAGTCAATCATTCTGGTTATACAAGGCCCGCGAAGATGTTGTGGCTTATGGCACTAAAACTCCGCCGACTAACAGAGTCTCATTGAGAGACACTTTTTACAGTCAATACCCAGCACTGCGAGAAAAAAGAGTGTTTCTGTTTCTGAGCCGCATTCAAGAGAAAAAAGGCTGTGACTTAACAATTAAGGCGTTTGCAGAAGTCGCGGCCAGCAATGTTAAACTTCATTTGGTGATCGCTGGGCCTAGCCAACAAAAATATTATGAAAAGCTTCAAGCACTCGCACAACATTTAGGGATTGCTGACCGTATTACTTGGACAGGCATGTTACAAGACGACATAAAATGGGGCGCATTTTATGCCAGTGAAGCTTATGTCTTATCTTCGCATCAAGAGAACTTTGGAATCGCGGTGGCGGAAGCATTAGGCTGTGGTATTCCAGTACTAATATCTGACAAGGTCAATATTTGGCGAGAAATTGAAGCTGAAGGCGCGGGCATCGTAAATCCAGACACTTTAGCGGGAACCCATGAAAGCCTAAAACGCTGGTTAGCTATGGATGAAGAAGCACGCCAGCAAATGGGGACGAATGCTAAGCGATGTTTTGAAGAGCGGTTTACAGTGGAAGCAATGGCTGAAAGTCTTATTAAAGTTTTAAAAAGATGGTTAGTAAATTGAAGACGATTCAAGTCAAAAAGCCATCATTAATTTAGGCGGGAATTTGCGGTTGGATTGCTCTCGCGTGCTCATTGCATGGTTCTTTGCTTGGAGAATTTTAGGGATGCTATATTGGTTGATTACTAAGACTTAATTTATTCAAGCCCCACTAACTTTTTATTATTAAAAAAGTTATTTATATCATTTATTTAAGGAATTAACTGATGTCAGAAAATATAGTTGAAGATTACGGATGGAGTTCATCAAAAGTACCTCAATCCTGCGATTACATTACCCCAACTGTTCTTGGCTTGTTAAAGGGTCTTAATGTAAAGCGCATTCTTGATATTGGCTCAGGGAATGGTCACCTATGTTCGTCAATTGCATCAGAAGGCTATGATGTTGTAGGTGTTGAATATGACAAAATTGGCGTTGATATTGCATCAAAAATGTATCCTCAAATCAGCTTTTTAAATTACGGAGTCCAAGATGATCCGGATCTTCTTATACAGCGGGTGGGCACCTTTGATACGATCGTATCTACTGAAGTGATCGAACATCTTTTTTCACCACATCTTTTACCCAAATATGCTTATAGAACATTAAATACAGCAGGTTATATTATCCTTACTACGCCTTATCATGGTTATTTAAAAAATCTTGCATTATCAATTTTTGGTAAGTGGGATAAGCATCATACGTCACTATGGCATGGGGGCCATATTAAGTTTTGGAGTAGGGCAACGCTATCCCAACTACTGTCTGACAATGGCTTTAAAGTAACACATTTTTCTGGCGTTGGTAGAGTGCCGTATCTTTGGAAAAGCATGATAATCGTTGCTCAAAAGATTTGATTATTTAATATGACCTCAACTCTTGGAATTTGAATAATGATTATGCAAGGTAATGACCCGTATACACAGCCTTCTTTCTCTTTGGGGAACCGTATAATGCGCGCAGTTTGGGGTGTGGTCTGGTGTGTGCTGTTTCGTCCAAGTCCACGCCCATTTCATGTCTGGCGTAGGTTTTTATTACGATTGTTTGGCGCTAAGCTTGGTTCACATGTGAACGTATATCCAAATGTAAAAATATGGGCGCCTTGGGCGCTTAGTATTGGTGACTATGTTGGCGTCGCCGATAAGGTAAACCTCTATAACATGGCAACCCTTGTGATAGGTAATCATTGCGTCATTTCACAGGGAGCCCATCTCTGCGCTGGCTCACATGACATTGATTCTGCTAACTTTCAGTTAATAGCAAAGCCTATAACGCTTAACAGTTATGTGTGGGTTTGCGCTGAGGCGTTTGTTGGACCTGGCGTGAAGATTGCAGACGGTTGCGTGTTGGGTGCTCGGGCTGTTGTTGTAAAAAGTATCTCTGAACCTTGGACAGTGTGGGCGGGCAATCCAGCAGTCATGAAAAGATTACGTAAAAAGGTGATTGCATGAGTGGTATATCAGTACTGATTCTCACTAAAAACGAAGAGCAAGATCTTCCTGGATGTTTGGAGTCTGTTGCTTGGAGTGATGACATTCATGTACTCGACTCTAAAAGTACCGATAACACTTTGCAAATAGCCGAAAACTTTGGCGCCAAAATCACTGTTCGAGCCTTTGACGGGTACGCTTCGCAACGCAATTTTGGTTTGCAACTCCATTTTAAGTACCAATGGGTAATGATCTTAGATGCCGATGAGCGCATCACTCCCTCTCTCGCAAATGAAATGAACGTATCTGTGCAGAATGCAGATTCAAGTATTGCGGGTATCCGTATGCGTCGCCGTGATATTTGGTGGGGGCGTTGGCTAAAGCATGCGCAAATTTCACCATTTTATGTTCGCCTTATTCGTGTTGGTCGAGCACATTATGAGCGTGAAATCAATGAGGTGTTAATCGTTGATGGCGAGATTGCTGAGTTGACAGAGTCTTTTGATCACTATCCATTTTCTAAAGGGTTGGATCACTGGATCAATAAACACAATGCTTACTCAAGAATGGAAGCAAAGCTGTTGGCGAAGGGATTTGTTGTTAAACCCGTTTGGAAAATTGCATTATTTGGTAAAGATTTTGGTGAGCGACGTGTACATCAAAAGGCTATTTTTTACGGCTTGCCTGCTCGTCCATGGATTAAATTATTTTACATGTTAATTGTTCGTCGAGCATTCCTTGATGGTTGGGCGGGCATAAGATATGCAATCCTTCAGGCTATTTATGAGTACTTTATTGTGCTAAAAACCAAAGAAATTGAGGCCTTTAAGTTTCCTCCTAGCTAGAAGACTTCTATTTTGAAAATTCTCATTTACAGTGCTAATTTTGCACCTGAGCCGGTAGGCATTGGTAAATATTCAGGTGAAATGGCGGCTTGGTTGGTCGCACAAGGCAATCAAGTCCGTGTTGTTGCAGCGCCGCCGTATTACCCAGCATGGAAATTAGACCAAACATACGCATGGCCACCTTATCGTCGTGAGCAGTGGCAGGGGGTTGATGTTTGGCGCTGTCCGCTATGGGTGCCAAAAGTGCCGAGTGGGTTAGTGCGTGTTGTGCATTTATTAAGCTTTGCAGTTTCCTCCTTGCCGATTATGTTGTGGCAGGTCTTTTGGCGCCCGAATGTGGTGATGGTCATTGCGCCAGCTATTGTTTGTGTGCCAGCTGGATTAATGGTGGCGAGATTAACTGGTGCAAAATCTTGCTTACATATTCAGGATTTTGAAGTGGACGTGGCTTTTCAGATGGGCTTATTAAAAAGCCCATTATTGCAGCGTATGGTGCTTTTAACTGAGGGTTGCTTGCTGAGAGGTTTTGATCAGGTTTCATCTATTTCTAGCCGAATGTTAGATCGACTTTTTCAAAAAGGGGTGAAGGAATATCAAGTAAGATTTTTCCCCAACTGGGTGGATATTTCACATATTTATCCTTTATTGAGCCCTAGTGATTATCGAAAAACACTTGGCATTAAGCCCGACACTAAAGTGGTGTTATTTTCTGGCACCATGGGAGGCAAGCAAGGGTTGATGGTGATTCCAGAAGCGGCTAAAAAATTAGCGCATCGTCAAGATGTGATTTTTGTGGTGTGTGGTGATGGTGTCATAAAACCGCAACTAGAAGCCGCTAGCATAGGCTTAAGTAATATTAAGTTTTTGCCGTTGCAGCCGTTTGAAAGATTAGGGCAGCTATTAGGCTTGGCTGATATTCATTTATTACCACAAAGCCCAGAAGCGGCAGACTTAGTTTTGCCATCTAAGCTCTCTGGCATGCTGGCAAGTGGTAGGGCTGTAATTGCCTCTTGTTTAGCAAATACAGAAATTGCTAATGTGGTTGCTCAGTGCGGTTTGGTGGTTACCCCTCAAGATGCTGAAGCCTTAGCGAAAGCCGTTGAACAGTTGTTAGATGATGACGAAGCCCGTTTGCAATTTGGCGAACAGGCTAGGCTTTATGCGGAAGAGAATTTGGCAATAGATTCGGTGCTTGGACGATTGTTGGAACAGTTACAGTAGTGCTTTTAGGGGAAGTGAAGTGCAACAGCAAGTTAATTACCCAGCCGATGGGGATATTGTGATTTTTCAACCCGAATTTATTGAGTTTGGCGGTGAGGAGCGGGTGATACTTTCTCTTTCAAGAGAGTTGCATGCGCAAGGTAAGCCCCATTCAATTTTATGTTATTGGGATCATATAAATTTGGCGGCTTATGCAACTTGGCCATTAAAAGTTGATCAATTAAATCCATCCAAGAACCCCATTAGTAAAGTTTTATCTTTGCGCCGTTGTTTACAGCACATTTATCAAGTGGGAAGCCCAACACCAGTTTTATTCAATATCCAATCGGCTTATCACGCTGGGCTGGCAACGAATGTGCCGTATCATCTTCGTATTCCTGACACCTATACTTTGCTGGGGTTTAAGCAAGAGGGGACGCAGGAAAAATTGCCATCGCTTATTGGCAACATTAAATCTAAAATTTTAACATTGGTTTCCCATTGGGCAACAAGACGAGGAATTCGCAGGGCCAATCAATTTGTTACGAACACAATAGCTTTGCAGAAGGAAATGCATGAGCTTTATGGACGTAGTGCTGAGGTTATCTATTTAGGTGGATTTGGTGGTTTGATTGATGGATTGCCGGTTCGGGTAAATAATCCTATCAATCTTTTTACAGTTTCTAGATTGCAAATGAGCAAACGTATTGATTGGATTTTATATGCGCTTGCAGACATAAAAGGTGATGTAGATCGTTACCCTAATTGGTTTTTGCATATTGCTGGATCCGGTCCTGACCTAAAAGCTTTGCAAAGCTTGTCTGAAGATTTGGGCATTTCTGATCAAGTTATTTTTCATGGTTTTGTAAGTGATGATCAATTAAAAGAATTATATGCAAGCTCTCACATTTTCTTAATGCCGGCTAAGCAGGGTTTTGGTCTTCCGGCGATTGAAGCGCTTTATCAAAAGCTTGGCTTGGTAGTGAGCGACGAGTCTGGCGTTGTTGAGATTTTGCAAGGCACAAATTGGGTCAGCATTGCAAAAGGTGGAAAACTGGGATTTTCTTCTGCTACTAAAGAAATGCTTAAAAGAGTGAGTGCGACAGACTTTTATAAGCAGCCTATGCCAGACTTACCTACTGAATGCTTATGGGCCAAGAATATCATTAAGTCTTTTGGCTGGTAGTATCTAATTTTTGCAATAATTGAGAAACCTGAAATGACAGCAAAGAAAATTCTAATAACAGGCGGTGCTGGCTATATCGGCTCTCACACTTGCGTGGAGTTGCTAAACGCTGGTCATGATCTGGTAGTAGTTGATAACTTAAGTAATAGTAAGTTAGAAGCTCTGGCTAGAGTGCAGCGGATTACTGGTAGAGAATTAGCTTTTCATCAGGTGGATGTGCGTGACAAGAAAGCTTTGCTTGAGGTATTTACGATGTATGATTTTGAGGCAGTGATCCATTTTGCAGGGCTCAAATCGGTTGGTGAATCAGTCCAGCATCCCTTGCGGTATTATGATCATAATGTTGGCGGGGCTCTTGCACTATGTGAAGTGATGGATGAATTTGGGGTGAAGAAGCTAGTTTTTAGTTCTTCTGCTACCGTTTACGGCGAACCTGATGTGATGCCTATTCGTGAGGATTTTCCAGTAGGTGGCAAAACGAATCCTTATGGCGCGACTAAGTTAATGATAGAAAATATTCTTCATGACCTACAAGCCTCTGATCCAGCATGGCATATTGCTGTGCTGCGTTATTTTAATCCTGTGGGGGCGCATACTTCTGGTTTGATCGGTGAAGATCCAAACGGAATACCCAATAATTTAATGCCTTATATTGCGCAAGTGGCCGTAGGTAGAAGAGATTGCTTGAGTATTTTTGGCGGTGACTACGAAACTCCCGATGGCACTGGCGTTCGTGATTATATTCATGTGGTTGATTTAGCCAAAGGGCATTTGGCCGCCTTGGATTATCTTTCACAAACATCGGGTTTATTGACTGTAAATCTAGGCACTGGCAAGGGCTTGAGTGTATTAGATATGGTGAATGCTTTTCAGGCGGCGAGCGGTCTTGAAATCCCTTATCAGATTGTCGAGCGGCGTGCAGGCGACATTGCATGCTGTTATGCGGACCCAGCCCTGGCTGCTAAAAAATTAGGCTGGTATGCAGAGTTAGGGATAGATGCCATGTGTAGTGATGCTTGGCGCTGGCAGTCGACTAATTTGAATGGTTATGATGTTAAGCCTTAAAGAATAAAATTAATTATTTATAATAGTTTCAGGTAATTGATTTTTTTAAAGAAGTATTCTTATGATGTTTTTAGTGTTGTATATATTTTTATTAATAATTTATGGTTTTGTCGGTTATCATTCAACAGGATACGACGATGAATTTTTTAATATTAATTTGATAGAAAAGTTTGGATTAAGTGTTTTAAATGTTACTCAGTCGACAGATGTACATCCTCCAGGTTCTTATTTTTTTGATTGGGCTTTACATAAGATTTTTGGCGAATGGGAGTACGTTAGAGCATCAATAGGGCTAATGACTGCAGCATCATTAGTTAGTGGAATAAATTATATTAAGAGGAATAAAGGGGACTTATCTGGATTTCTTTGTTTTATTGTTTTTGGGTTAAACCCAGCGTATTTATTATGGTGCACAGGCTTAAGATGGTATGCATATTTCGTACCTATTCTAATATTTCTTTTACAAGTTCCCGAAAAAAGAAATTCATACTATTGGGCAAAATGTTTTCTTGGTTTGACTTTGTTGGGATATGTAGGGTATGCAGCATTTATAATTGCTCCGGCAGTAATTATTTTATATTGGTTAATGGACAATGCCGATGAAAAAGTGAAATTGAAGGAATTTTCAATTTGGGCGGCGATTTCAATACTAATATATGCTTATCAGTTGAACATTTTTTTAACTGTTCACATTCATAATAAAGATGGGCAAGTTGCAGGGCTCCTTAAAAGCATCGCAGGAGTCTTTATCGCGAACTTTTCAAATCAGGGGGTTTTCCCGCTGTCGTTTGCAGGTGTTGTGACATTTGTCGGAACATTAGGAATGACCTTAATGATTTTTTATTCGCAACTTAAATTGAGAGTCAAAAATCAATACATGCCACCTTACTTGCTAACAACCCTTTCCGCAATTACTTCAGGACTTGCTGGAAAGTTTCGGAATTTGGTAGTTGTAAGTCCAATTCAAGGATATTGGATAGTAACTTCAATTACCGATTTAATCTATAAGAGAAAAGTCTTTAAATTGTTTATGGGTTTCTTATTAATTGGAAACACATGGGGAATATGCAATGTTGCACTCCACCAAAATACTACCAAGAATTCCTGGAATATGCCCGTTGGCGTCATTTTAAAGGAGTTGGATTTTGCAAAAAAGAGTTGTAATGGTCAGCATTTATTTCTTACTAGTGATCCCTCTTTAAGTTGGCATATTAGAAAATCTCATTATGATCTTATTGGGCCAATGGATGAAAGCAGTTTTAGTAATATCAGTAAAAAGTATGACTGCTTAACAGTTATTAAAACCTATAAGGCAACTTTATCAGAGAGAAAGTATAAGAGTATGTATGAAGAGGTTGGTATGGTAAAAGCCAATAGTTCGAGATTTGAAAAAATTGGAAAAGATGAGTTTTTTTTAGTGAAAAAAATATTAGATAACTCTTACCCGGAATATCAAGCGGAAATTACCTCTTACTACAACATTAGTTATTTACCTGAGTTCATAGGTTGGTTGCCATAAGGTGAGATTGACTTCATAAGTTCATTTTTTTAAAGATCCCGTTTGGGATAAGCTTAACTATTAACATAACCAGACCCCAAAAACCAGGGACATAAACTTCTTCATTTCTTTTATCAATCGCTTTTATTATTGCTTTTGCTGCTTTTGATGGGGTAGCCCACAGTGGCCCTTTTTTAAAAGCTGCTGTCATTGGTGTGTCGACAAATCCTGGCATGATTGTCACGACAGAAACATTGCTTTTATAAAGCCTTTGTCTTAATCCAGAAGTAAATGTTGTCACCATCGCTTTAGCACTTCCATAAACATAATTACTGCTTCTGCCTCTATCTCCGGCTACTGAAGAAATTACCGCAATGGTTCCTTTGCCTCTGGCTTCAAAGCGATTGGCAATGTCTGTTAGCAACGCAATTGCAGATAGTCCATTAGTGTTGATTTCTTGCATCGTTAGATCAACATTCTGTTCGCAGTTTTTTTGATTGGATAGAGTGCCATGAGCTATCAGCACAGTATCAATTCCATCTAGAGTTACTTCAGCATTATCTAGCATCTTGCTGTGTGATTTATAGTCGTTTGCATCCATCACATAAGTCGAGACTTTGACAGCTCCACGCACGCTTAAATCTTTTTGCAAGCTATTAAGCTTTTCTTGATTGCGTGCAACTAAATAGAGTGAGTCGCCACGTGCTGCGAATAGTCGAGCACAATGCTCTGCCATAGATGAGCTAGCGCCAATAATGAGTATCTTTTTCAAAGCAGTCCTAAACGTTGTGATTGAGCTGAAGAAAAATGACCGACAGCTTTATATTTTTCTCTAACCATCTCAAATTGTTGCCATTGGTGGTAGGTGGCTTTAAATGTCTGCGACGACATCAGCGCATCTTTAGTGAGATAAATTCTACCACCTAAGTCCACTATCATTGCATCAAGCTCCTTGATTAGACTGACAGTCTCGGTATTCATTTTAAAGTCTAGGGCTAGTGTGTAGCCTTCTAATGGAAATGACAGTAGGTTTTGGTTTTGTGCTCTAAACATTTTAAGCACTGCTAAAAACGAGCCTGCCCCACTCGCAGCAATCTTAGTCAAAATCTCACGCATCCCTCCAATACCTATGGCTTTTGGTAATACAAATTGATACTGCACAAAACCATTTTTCCCATAGAGTTTATTCCAATCATTAATTTTATCTAGAGGGAAGAAGTAAGGTTTGTAGGGAACAGTTGAAGTCTTCTGATGCGAAACTTTTGTGTAATAGAGCTTATTGAAAGCTCTAACTGTTAAGGGATTGAGTATTTGCGCAGGCATATAGGTAGGTACAGTTATCGTTTTGCCCATGCGAGATTCAAGTATGCCATCTTCTGCATGTTCACCCAACATTAATATAGATGTTCCAAGACGTTTACCTGAAGCCAAACAATCAATCCAAGCTACGCTGTAAGTCGAACTTTGATGGGCCTCAAATTGATCATAAATATTTTCTAAGCAATCGGCTTTCAAAGTCGTTTGGATGATGTTTGTTGATTTAATCGCCTTGAGCTTAATAGTAGCAGTTAAAATCACGCCTGTAAGCCCCATCCCACCGCATGTCGTATGAAATAAATCAGACTTTTCTATAGGCGATGTTGTAACTAATTCACCCGACCCCAGTAACATCGTTATTTCGGTTACATGCTCACAGAATGTGCCTGAAATATGATGGTTTTTACCGTGCACGTCGCTTGCAATGGCGCCGCCAATTGTCACAAAGCTTGTGCCTGGCGTGACTGGTAAAAACCAGCCTTTTGTTGTGATGATACTCAGAATTTCTCTCAATGTTACGCCCGCTTCGCAGGTTAGTGTGCCGGCATTTGCATCAAAATCAAGGTAACGATCAAGTTGGGTAGTTTGCAATACGCGCTCAGCGTTTGCACTATCCCCGTAACTTCTGCCCATGCCCCTTGCGATAAAAGGGCCTCCATTAATCAAACGGGCGCAATCATATAGGTATAAAGGCTTTGTTACCTCAGCATCTATTGTCGGGTAATTACCCCAGCCATGTATTTGCATTAGCTTACATCTCGTTGATTATCAGTGACAAACACAAACTTTTTATCTAATCGGTATTTTATATAAAACCCGATTCCTAAACCAATAACTCCGCCTAAATAACGCATCGACTCGGCAGCGAATATTAGATGAAATGCATATTCTGTGAACCAAAAGATAGCGGTAGTAAAAATACTCATAAAGCTATAGAGCGCAAACAATCTACCATCGTGACTTAGGCTTTCAGACTTAAAGAAAAATATATAACGCTTTTCTAAAACATAGCGGAGAGGCAAACCTGTTGCGGTACCAGCAAGTATTGAAATTTCTATTGAATAAAGTCCTTTATAAGCCCATATTGAGAGGATTTGGGTTCCAATGTTAATCAGGGTTGAAAGGGTGGCTAAAATAATATAAACCACTGCGATAGTGAGTGGACTCTTTTGCATTAAATGACTACCAGCAAACTTGCGACTGTAAAAATAATTGCTAAGAGCAGTACTACCGCTAGGCTGGTTTTATCTTTAATAGCAAATACAATCGGGTCATCATGCATCTCTCCACGATGTGCCTTCATCCACATCCAGCTCACCCAAAACAACATGAGTGGGACTGCGAGCCAAATGATTTCAGGCGTTCCATAGAGGCTTATAACGGTTTCGCTGTTTAAATATAGTGCTAACAATAGAACAGAGGCATAGCCTGCGGAGATCCCTAATGTCTGTATTAGTGTTGCATCACCCACAAGGTAAGCACGTCCATGCGCTTTCTCATTGCCCTGGTGAATTTGCACTTCGAGTTCAGCGTAACGTTTGATAAACGCCAATGAGAGGAATATAAATATAGAAAAAGCTAAAAGCCAAAATGACAATGGAATGCCTATTGCAGCAGCGCCAGCAATAATGCGTAGGGTGTAAAGTGTTGCTAAGGTAAGGCAGTCAATTAATAAATACCGCTTTAATCGTAAAGAATAAGCAACAGTTATAAGGAAGTAAGC
>Ga0209188_1000343_pt1 | contig 47649 bp, 66 predicted proteins | sample C_130625_EF_Meta_FD_187307 | JGI IMG/M metagenome (GOLD analysis project Ga0209188, IMG submission 187307) | Freshwater microbial communities from Lake Croche, Canada to study carbon cycling - C_130625_EF_MetaG (SPAdes) (version 2) | ecosystem: Environmental > Aquatic > Freshwater > Lake...
GGTGTTAACGTAGTTGGCGGCAGTACTTATGCAATGGTTTTTCAATATAACGCCACAAGTTCTGGGGCAATTGCAGTAACTTCTGGAGCTACTAGTTATCAAACAACTTCAGATCGCAGACTTAAATCTAATATTACCCCTCTAACAAATGCTGGTTCTATTATTGATGCAATGCAACCAAGAGAATTTATATGGGATGCTACAGGAAAAACTGCACGAGGTTTTATTGCCGACGAACTGCAGCAAATAATTCCAGGCGCAGTGGGTGGTGAGCCTAATGCTGTTGATGAAGATGGTAAACCTATTTACCAAGGTATTGATGCGTCTACACCAGAAATGATTGCTTTGATGATTGCTGAACTACAATCTTTACGTAAACGTGTTGCTCAATTGGAGGCTAAATAATGTTTTTATTTTCATGGTTGTTTGACAAGCTTGGCTATATGCCAAAAGTAGATATGCAAGTTGGTAAGGTTAACGTAACTACACAGTGGCCTTTTGCAGAAGTAGAAGTTAAAAACTTAGCAGAAGAGCCAGCGCCTATTAAGAAACCAGTTGCTAAAAAATCTACTGTAAAAAAAGCTACTACTCGTAAACCGAAAGCTAAGTAATGCGTCGTAGCATACGGTGCGCTATGCGTTCTAAAACGATGTGGTTGGCATTGGCAGTAGCTATATTGGGCGCTGCTTACGATAACTTTAGCTATGTGCAAAACATTATTGACCCTCGTGTGTATGGTGTGTTGCTTATTTTAATTGGTGCAGCTGTAGCAGTTTTGCGTGTTTTAACAACGATGCCTTTGGACGAGAAGTAATGTTTGGCTTAAATATCTATGCTATTTATGTAATGGTAGCCATTACTTTATTTTGTGGTGGGTTTGTTAACGGTTGTTCGTATCATCAAAGTAAAGCAGAAAAAACTGTCCGTGACAAAGAACATCAATATCAAGCAGATGCAGATCAAATAAGGAAAGACAAAGATGCTCAAATCAAAGCTATTAATACTCAGTTGGTCGATGCTGTTAGCGAGTTGCGTAAGCGTCCCAGTCGTGCCACAGAAACCGCAGATAGAAAGGGTTGCAACGGAGCCAGCCTTTATGCCGAGGATTCAGAGTTTCTTGTTAGGGAAGCTGCCAGAGCAGACGAAATAAGAGTTGCCTTACAAGCTTGCTACAAACAATATGAGGCAATTAAATGACGTATGACCAACTAGATAAATTAGGTATTGACCACAAATGGCTTGGACCACTAGAAGAGGCGTTTGCTAAATATGACATTACAACACCTATCCGTCAAGCATCGTTTATTGGTCAGTGTGCTCATGAGTCTGCTAATTTTAAAGTCTTGCAAGAAAACCTAAACTATAGCGCAGAAGGTCTAATGAAGACTTGGCCTAGTCGGTTTCCTACAAAAGAAATTGCAGACCAGTATGCACGTCAACCAGCCAAGATTGCAGGTAAAGTTTATAACGGTAGATTAGGTAACACCAGCGAGGAAGAAGCTGCTAAATATTTAGGCAGAGGTCTTATCCAACTTACAGGCAAAGAAAACTATGAACACTGCGGATCTGGTATTGGTGCTGATCTTCTTGCTGACCCTACTTTATTGCTGGACCCACGATACGCTTGCCTTTCCGCAGCTTGGTTCTGGAACAAAAAGGGATTAAACGCCTTGGCTGATACTAAGGATTATGAGACAATGACTAAACGTATTAACGGCGGGTTACTCGGACTTGATGACCGCAAAGCTAAAATTGCCAAAGCAATATCCGTATTAGGGTAAACCATGCCATTACAAAAACTAGAATTTAGACCTGGACTTAACCGAGAAGGTACTGATTACGCCAACGAAGGCGGTTGGTATGACGGGGATAAAGTCCGTTTTCGTTCTGGTTTTCCTGAAAAATTAGGTGGTTGGTCTAGACTTTCTAATAACCAGTTTATTGGTATCTGCCGATCGATGTGGAACTGGGTGGCTATTAATGGCTCTAATTATTTAGGGCTGGGTACTAGTAAAAAATACTACATAGAATCAGGTACAGTATTTAACAACATTACCCCCTATATATACAATGATAGCCCTGCATTAAACGGTCCATTTTCAGTAGTTACCGGCAATACCACTATGACCATTACGGACGCTCAATACGCTCCTAACATTGGTGACTACATTACGATTACTGGGGCAGCAGGTCTTGGCGGAAATATTACTGCTACCATTTTAAATAATGATTTTGTGGTTACCGGCGTGGGTTCAGGTACTTATACGGTAACGCTTCCAGTTACTCCTGGCGTTGGAAATACGGGTACTGGTGGCGCTGCGGTAGTTATTTATTATGAGTATCCAATTGGTAATGACGTAGCTACGATTGGTACGGGTTGGGGTGCAGGTCCTTGGTCTCCAAGCACTCCTATAGCTTTAGGTAGTAACCCCTTTGCCACAACAAGCGGAAGCGGAACAATAACAGTTACTCAAACTGCACACGGATATACTACTACGGCAGGGGCTTTTGTAGTTGGTAGAGAATATAGAATTACATCGGTGGGAAGTACAGACTTTACATTAATTGGCGCTTCTGCTAATACAGTAGGGGTTCTCTTTTTTGCTACTGGGGTAGGTACTGGTTCCGGAACTGCTTCAGTGCCTTATGTCTATTTTACGGGGGCAACAGCAACTGGGGGTATATCGGCTAGTGTATTAAATATTACTTATTTGATTACGGTTACTAGCGCCAATGCCTACACAATTCTTACCCCTGGCACTACGACAAACAATAGTAATGCTGGAACCATTTTATTAGCTACTTCTACAACAACTGGTGGCGGTGGTGGTGTTACTGCTTATCCACAATCTGGGACTCGTGGTTGGGGTACTGGGTACACTTCTGGTATTCCGCAGCAACTGCGCCTTTGGTCTAACGATAACTTTGGGCAAGATTTAATTATTGCGCCACGAGGCGGGGGTATTGCATACTGGTCGGCAACTGCAGGGTTAAGTGTTCATGCAGTACCACTAGCAAAAGCCGCAGTAGCTGTAGTAGGTGCAGGGGATGCCGCGTTCTGTCCAGTTGCTACAAACCAGGTTATTGCTTCGGCTATTCAACGATTTGTTATTGCTTTGGGTTCTAACTCTTACGACCCGACAAATTCTGGCACTGCGTTTAATCCAATGCTGGTGCGCTGGTCAGATCAAGAAAACCCGTTCCAATGGACACAGACTCCTACAAACCAAGCAGGTGAGTTCCTGTTAAGTAATGGGTCTTTTATTATGGCTGGTCGTGCTACACGCCAAGAGATTTTAGTATGGACAGATTCAGCTATCTATTCTATGCAGTATTTAGGGCCTCCTTATGTATGGGGCTTTAACCTGCTGATGGATAACATTTCTGTTATGTCCCCAAATTCTATGATTACTGTTAATAACGTAACGTATTGGATGGGGCGGGATAAGTTCTATATGTATTCTGGACGAGTAGAAACCCTACCTTGCTCGTTACGCCAGTACATCTTTAATGACATTAATACAACTCAGTCTTTCCAAATTTTTGCTGGGGCTAACGAGGCTTACAACGAAGTCTGGTGGTTCTACGTAAGTGAAAGTAGTGGTACTGATACAGTAGATAAATATGTGATATACAACTATTTAGACCGGGTTTGGTATTACGGTACTATGGCTAGAACATATTGGCTAGATTCTGGTATTCGCCCATACCCAATGGCTGCAGATTACAACAGACGTGTTCTGTATCATGAGTCTTCTGTTGATGATGTGTCTGGTGAAACTTCCGTACCAATTTATTCTTATATACAGTCCTCTGATTTTGATATTGGTGATGGGCACAACTTTGGTTTTGTATGGCGTATCTTGCCAGACGTAAACTTTAACGGCTCTAACATAAATAATCCTGTTGTAACCATGACAATTAAACCTCGTCAAAACTCAGGCACTGCTTATGGCCAAGCGGATAGTCCATCAGTAGCTAGTGCGGATAATTATAGTGTTAAAAAGGTCTATAACATCCAGCAGTTTGACGGGCAAGTCTATACAAGGCTACGGGGTAGGCAGTTGGCGTTTAGGATTGAGTCAAGTACGCTTGGGGTAGCTTGGCAGTTAGGCACACCCCGAATTGATATCCGACAAGACGGTAGAAGATAATGGTTACTAAGGTTAAAAATCTTCAAGTTATAGGGACAAAAGCCCCTAATTTACCTATTGGGCCGGTCGCTTATAACCAGCAGTATCAAGACCAGTTTAGTAATGCCCTACGCCTTTATTTCACCCAAATAGATAACTTTACCCAGTCTGTTAGTATCCCTGATTCTGGCACTACGGCAAATCGCCCAGTAAGTACAAACCTTGTAGGGGTTCCAATTGGGCAGATTTACTACGATACCACCTTGGGAATTCCTGTTTGGTGGAACGGTACGGTGTGGAAAAACGCTAGTGGAACAACGGTTTAATATGATAAAATCAACCCCAAATACTATTAGGAACTAATTATGGCAGATGCAGGAATTGGCGAGGCAATGTTAATCAGCGCAGCTGTAGGCGCTGGTACGGGAGCAGCTGGGTCTGCTATTTCCGGGGGTGACCCCTTAAAAGGCGCTTTAATGGGCGCAGCTACGGGCGCAGTTACTGGTGGAGCTATGGGTGCTTTTAGTGGCGGTGCTGGTAACGTAGGTGCTGGGTTACTGGATACAACGGCCATCCAATCAGGTGCTAGTGGTACTGGGGGTTTTGTACCCGCTGCTGGGTCTGGTGCTAGTTTTAGTACCCCTGCTGCTTCTGTTCCTGGGGCTATTCCTGGATATTCAGCCGCTGCTGTTCCTGCTGTTACTCCCCCTGTTACTCCCCCTGTTACTCCTCCCCCACCAACACCTTCTCCTAATGCTTTTGGTTATTCTAACCTTTCTAATACCCAATTAGGGATAACTGGTGCTGGAACAGCTCTTCAAGGTGCTATGGCTGCAGAGCGCAATAGATACGGAATACCCCCACAAAAACCATATAACGGTTCTTTATCTAAGTTCAGTTACGACCCAAACACTTATACACCGCAACCGTATCCAGTACAAAGATACGCAGATGGGGGGATTGCTGCTTTAGCTGGTGGTGGTATGGATAGCCCTGGTTTAGGGGACAATATGCACTACCCACAAGCTCAGGCAGATAAAACTCAGTATGCCACGCCAAGTCAAATGCCTACTAGCGCACAAGTAATGGCTTCTGGTTACGAACCAAAAACAAACCCATACACTGGTATTGAAAGCCCAATTGGTATGAAATCTGGTGGTATTGCTGGACTATTAAAAGGACGAGGCGATGGAATGTCAGACTCAATTCATGCGACTATTGCGGATAGGCAACCAGCACGTTTGGCTGATGGTGAGTTTGTTGTTCCTGCTGACGTTGTCTCGCATCTTGGTAACGGGTCTACTGATGCTGGCGCAAAGCACTTATATAAAATGATGGATAAAGTTCGCAGTGCTCGTACTGGTACAAAGAAACAAGGTAAACAAATTAAAGCTGGAGGCTATCTGCCCGCATAAAATGAATCTAACTATTAAATTTGTACCTTTAGAGTACTGTGCCCAAACGTGGCCGTTAGTAGAAAAATATGTTAAATCGGCAATGCAGTACGGGCATGGAGACTACACAGTCGATCAAATTAGGTTATTTGTTAATACAGGGCAGTGGTTGTTATTAGTAGCAATAGATGAAGAAGGAGTTATACATGGTGCGGCAACATCTTCATTTATTAATTATCCAAACAGTAGGGTTGCATTTATTACTTTTATTGGTGGTAAGTTAATTTCTAATAAAGAAACATTTGAGCAAATGAGCGAAATTTTAAAGAATCGTGGAGCAACAAAAATCCAAGGGATGGCTAGGCCATCTATCGCTCGTTTATGGAAACGGTATGGCTTTGAAGAGCGTACCACATTAGTGGAAGTAAAAATATGAGCTTTTTAAAATCTAAACACAGCGGCTGGTTATCTGATGGTACACGCACCCCATTCTTTGGCGGTGGTGGTGGTGGTGGGCCAACTAATACAACTACGCAAACTTCCAACATCCCTGATTGGCTTCGTCCTCAAGTAGAGGCGGCTATTGGCGCAAGTACTCAAGAACTTTTTAATACAAAAGCACAAGCTCCAACTTATGATGAAAACGGTAACCAAACTAATAAAGGCCAAGTAGACATCGAAAGTATTAAAGGCTACACACCATACAGCACAAAAGGTTCTGACTATGTAGCTGGGTTTACTGGCCCACAACAAAGAGCAATGGACTCTATTTACGCCATGCAACAACCAGGTCAATATGGTGAAGCTACTGGAATGACTAGCCAAGCAGGGCAAGGTCTTTTAGGTTCAGCAACTCCTGCTTATGGTTACGGTAGTTTAGGTAATCAATATGGCGGTCAAGGTGCTAACATCGGACAAGGTGGTTTAGGGTACGGCGCAATGGGCGCTGGTATTGGGGCGCAAGCTGCTCAAGCAGGAAATCAATATAACGCAATGGCGACTAATCCTGGCGCTCAACAAGCGTTTATGTCACCATATATACAAAATGCGCTACAACCCCAACTTGAAGAAATGCAGCGCCAATACGCAATTAGCGGGAATCAAGCGGCGGGCAACGCTGTAAAATCTGGAGCTTTTGGTGGAAGCCGTGCGGCATTAGAGCAGTCTGAAAACCGCCGCAACATGAACATAGGTATGAATCAAGCAATTGGTCAAGGATATCAAAACGCATTTCAAGCCGCACAACAAGCACAACAGTTTGGCGCTAACTTAGGTCTACAAGGCCAACAAACAGGCATTCAAGGCGCAAACACTGGTATTAGTGGTATCAACACCGCATTGACTGGTAATGCTCAGGGTATGCAAGGTGCTCAAATTGGTCTACAAGGTGTTAATGCGGCACAGGCTGGATATACTGGAGCCGGTCAACAAGCTACAAATTTGGCTAATATTGGTACACAAGATCTTGCAGCAAGACAAGCCATTGCAAACCAACAAATGCAAGTGGGTGGTCAAGAACAAGCAATGAACCAACGGGCTATTGACCAAAATATTCAAAACTTTGCTAACAAAACTGTTTATCCACAACAACAATTGGCGTTCTATAACTCTATGATTCGTGGTTATGCAACTCCTACACAAACTACTGCAACATACCAAGCGGCTCCAAGTGCAGTGTCGCAATTAAGTGGGCTTGGTTTAACTGCGGCTGCAGGTTATGGTTTAGCTAAAGGTAAAGCAGGTGGTGTAATTAAAAAGAAAAAGAGCGATGGTGTAGATACACTTGGTCTTTATAATATTATGAGTAAGGGTTAATCATGATCGGAAGCTTAATGAGCCGCATGGCGGACGCTGAAAAATTATCGGTGGATCAATTACAAAAAGCAATTCAAACTGGTACATTACCTGCCTATGTTGGTATCCCGTTGATTCAAGATAAAATGAATCAGCAAAAAGAAGCCCAAGCTATGATGCAGGGTGGCCAACAAAAGCAGCCCCCAATTGCAGATCAAGTTATGGCCGAAGCTGCCCAGCATGGTATTGATTCAGCGCCTAGTAATCTCCCAACTGAAATGGCTGGTGGGGGCATTATTGCTTTTGATGATGGTGGTTTAGCTGAAGATGAAGAAGACGATACCGATAATCAAAAACAAGATTTGGCAATGTTTAAAAGAAACTTAGCTGCTATAGCTGGAGATAATGGCGAAGATGATAGTTATGACGATGAAGAAATGCCCGAAGGTATCATGGCAGCTATGCACCATAAAAAAGAAACCGAGAATAGGGGTGTAGGTATAAACCCGGAATCTAAAGGCGGTATTGGTATTAAAGACGTAATCGCCGCAAAAGCTGCGGAGAATAAATTACCCCCAGAACTATTAAATAAAATTGCTGGTATAGAAAGTGGCTATAAAGCATCTGCGGCTAACCCAAATAGCACGGCTAAAGGGCTTTTCCAGTTTACTGATTCCACATGGAAAGGTATGGGCGGCAAAAAAGGTGAGCAATTTGACCCAGAAAAAAATGCGGAGTTAGGCGCTAAGTTTGTTCGTCAAAACGCTGAAGGACTAAAAGGTGCTTTAGGACGTAATCCAACTTATGGAGAGGTTTACGCATCTCATTTCTTTGGGTTAAAAGGCGCTAAAGATCTTTTAAATATGGACCCTAAAACCCCTATGAATGAGGCGGTTTCCGCTCAAGTATTAAAAGCTAACCCACAACTTAAAGATAAAACTGTTGGGCAAGTAATGGCTGGTTTAAATAATAAGATGGGCGATGGTATTGTTAGTTTAGCTGGTGGTGGAGTAGTTGCTTTTGGAAACCCTAAATTAAACCCAGACGAAGAACAACTTGTAGAAGATGCTCAACAAAAACAAGACAAAGAAGACTTTATGATGGGTCTTAAAAAGCTTGGCGCTTCTGCTGCAGACGTAGTTACACTGCCTGTGCGTGGGGCTATGGGTGCAATTAATACTGGTATTGTTCGTCCTATTCGTGCAACTGGGCTTAATCTACCTTATATTCCAGAAGAAGCTTTTGGTGGTTCTTCATCTAGTATGACCCCATATTATGATAGGTATGTTCGTGCAAATGAAAAACCAGATACTCAAGAGGCTCCTGCAAATATACCTCCAGTAGCGGATTTAACTGGTAGTAAAATGGCTGGGGATGCTTTCCGATTACCTGTAAAAGAAACGGATAATGAAAGACAAGCTAGAGAAGATGCTGCAAAAGTTGAAGGACGCCAAGCTATGGATATTTCTTCCTTAAAAGAGATGCTTGACGAACGTGCTAAGAGCGCTAAGAATCAAAAGAACATCGACAACTACATGGCTTTGTTACAAGCAGGTCTTGGTATGATGGGTGGTACTTCTCCATACGCTGCCGCCAATATTGGTCAAGGTGGGGCTAAAGGTATTGCTCATTTGGCAGATGCTCGTAAGTCTCAAATTGCTGAAGAAAACGCTATTCTATCTGGTCGCCTTGGTTTGTCCCGTGCCCAGCTATACGAACAATCTAGAAAAGACGCATTAGCAGCTAAAATCAAGAACGATGCAAATAGAAATGCATATAATCAACAAATGTTTGGAGTTAGACAACAACAAGCTAATGCGCAACTTGGTCAATTAAGAGTTAAAGGTTTAGCTGCATGGGAAAATTCTAGTGAAAAAGCTAGTATAGAAGCAGATCTTAAAAAACAAAAATCAGATTGGAAAAATGACCCTAAACTAATGGGACAGTATAAAATTGCTCAGAACAGATATATTAATAATATAATGCAGGGGGGAGAAGATACCGAGGCTCCTACCTTTAATTCGCTAAAATAAGGCAATTATGCTTCTTGACTTACCAAAACTGGGGGCTGTTCAGTTTGATGATAATTTATCGGCTGAAGAATTAAGTTCCCAATTAGAACATTTAGCTAAAAAGTATGATTTTGAAATACCTAAAGGAAATGTAGGCTATGGTGAAATGGCTAAAAAAGCCTTTACTCGTGGCACAAAACAACTAGGTTCTACTTTTGGTGACATCATTCCTGCTATGGCAGGTAAAGCTCTTGGGTTTGATGAGTTTGCTGAAAGACAGATGGGTGAGGCAAAAGCCACCCAAGAAGAAATAAATAAGTACTATGCTCCGCAATATAAAGAGCTATCGGACGTAAAAGGTATTACTGATGCTCCTGGATTTGTTTTAGAGACGATTGTTGAGCAAATACCTAATATCTTAACCTCGTTAATTCCTGGTGTTGGTCTTCAAGCAGTAGCCGCCCGAACAGCTGCCAATGGTATTGCTAAAAATCTTGCAGTTCAAGCTGCTGAAAAAGGGCTAGCTGGAGAAGCTGCAAATGCATTTATTGCCCAAGGTGTTAAACAATCTCTTCCACAATTAGCAAATATAAAAAGTGCCGCACAAAACGCTGGTATTTTCTTAGGCTCTTACGCACAAAATGCTCCCGAAGTTTTTCAAAATATATACGAAGAAACTGGCAAACTTGAAGTAGGAACATCTTTATTGTTTGGTGCTGGTTCTGCCGCATTAGACTCTGTGCTGCCTTCTCAATTAGCCAAAAGCTTAACTGGTCCAATGAGGGTTGGGGTAGTAGAAAAAATACTTGAGAAGTCTGGCATGGACAAAGGCTTACTGCGTACAGTAAGCGCTAATATGTTAAAAGGCGCCGGTTTTGAAGGTATGACCGAAGGTGCGCAAGAAGCTATTAGTATTGCTGCCGAACGATTTGTTTCGGATAACCCACAAGTATTTGGTAGTAAAGAGTGGAATCGCATCATGGAGTCCAGCGTCCGTGGCGCTGTAGGTGGTGCAGGATTTGGTACGGCTGGTGGTGCTACTGAAGCTGCTCGCCGTCAATCTCAATACAATGCTGCCCAACAGAAACGTGCTGGTAGACTAGATCAATATAAACAAGCCGCTGATTTAAAAGCCGAAGCTGATGCCGCAGGGGTATCCGTAGAAGAGTACCAACAACTACAAGACCAAGGCGAACTTCCTGGTTTAGAGACTGGTCCTTATACAGAACTATATGACGCTAATGCTATTAAAGCTCAAGCTAAAGAAGATGCCAAGCTAGCTAAAGAGGCTGCTAAAAATGCACCTAAAGATTTATCAGGCAAACAAGTAACTCTGTTTGATGAGAACGGGCAACCTACCAAAGCTGCTGAACTTGCCAAAACTAAAGGTGACAAAGCTGAAGCTAACCGCATCCGCCAAGCGGAGCAAAAAGAAAAGACCGCATTAAAAGAAGCTCAAGCTAAACTTAAAAAAGTACTAGGAGCTAAACAAGCAGACTTGTTTGAAGGTACTAAACTGCCTACAGCCAAAGAAGCCGAAGCCGCCTATAAAGCTGCTGAAGAAGAACGCAAAGCTAACGTTGGACAACTTGGTTTATTTGGTCAACCAGCACCTGCAGCAACTACACCACCTCCAGCACCCGTGGCAACTGCACCAGAAGAAGTTATTGCCGAGCCTGTAGTTCGTGCTAAACCTACACCAGTTACAGTAGAACAACTTCCTACAACAATTGACGACTCTACATTTAGAACACTAGGTATTGGTCCAACCGCAACGTTTATTAGAAACAAGTTAATACATGGTAAAGATATTACCGACCCAGCTCAAGCTGCTGAAGTAAAAGCCGTATTAGAAGCGGCTGCAGAAAAACACAAAAACAAAGAAACTAAGGCTAAGATATCTACGTTCTTATCACGTCCAGAGTTTCAACAATTTATACAGGAGACTTCAAATGAACCTATCGCCGGAACAAGTCAGCCTAGCATTCAAGATACTACAGTCGCCCAAGACGTGTCTGGACTTGGACCTGCCCAAAGCATTACAAAACCTAACGCAGGAGGAGTGGCTGCACCTGGACTTTCTGTTGGACAAGATATTGCAGGAAAAGGAGCAGTCGAGCGTCCACTAGGGGTAAAAGAAGCTAAAGATGTAGCTAAAACCCAGACTAATGCTGAACTTATTCTTGAAGACCAAGCCCAAGAAATTGAAAAAAATGAAGTTCGCACTGCCTTAAACCTTAGTCGCAAAATAGATAAAACGGCGGAGAAAGAAGGGTTGTTGCCTAATGAAGTTAATATTACTCCAGAAGATGTTAAAGAAGCCGTAGATATATTACGCTTGCCCGCACTGTTTAATAGCGCACTTGATTTGCAAGATAGCGTTAACAATTTTGAAGACACCTCAGCTGGACGTGCTAAACGTGCAAGAGATATTACTCAGTTGCAAATGGTTAAAGAAGCCGTTGCTAAATCAGGCGCAGAAGCTACTAGGTTATTAAATAATCTAATGACTGCCAGTCAAAAAGATAGGGCTGACGGTATTTCTTTTCTTAACAAGCATGGTAATGATTTATTTGATTCGGTTATTGCTGGCAAAATTGTTGAGGCTAAACAACGCCTTGAAAGCGAAAGTAAAAACAAAGAACTTAAAAAAGAACAAGCGTCTCAAGCTGCTGAATTAGGCAAAGCCCGTGAAGCGTCTTCTGACCGCAGAAAAGAAAAAAGACAAGAAGCTGAACTTGAAGAAGATGTAGATTACTTATCCTATGGGCTTGCTGGCTTACCAAAAAGTATTGAAGAAGCCGTTGATAACAACCAGTTCCAAGAGTTTATTACTGGTCTAGCTGCTACCGAAACAGATCCTACAATTAAAGGCATTCTCCAAAAGATTGAGAAGATGCGCCTTAAGACCAAGACTAAGGTGGGTAAAGTAACCCGTAAAAAAGGCAGTCTTGGTGGGGAATCCGATGCTGGTGCATATGACCCAGCTACTGACACAATTACACTTGACCCAGAGTTAGGGTTAACCCGACATACTGGTATCCACGAATCCGTTCATGCTGCTATATCACACGTACTGCGTAACCCTGACCACCCACTAACTAAACAGCTTACAGCCATATACGAGAGTGTTTACAGTCAATTAGGTAGCTCTTATGGTGCGCAAGATATTCAAGAGTTTGCTGCTGAGTTAGTCGGTAATCCAGAGTTTAGAAATGCGTTAAAAGGTATCAGTGCTCCTAGAAGCGGCAATATGCTCCAACGTATTGTTCAAATTTTGGCTGAGTTCTTTGGTTTCCGTAAAGGTACAAGTGCATACGAAGCTGGTATTAAAGCCATCAATGACATCCTAGATATTGCAGATACTGTAGCGCCTTCTAATGGTGAGCAGATGTTTAACATTATTAGCGATGCTAGAAACGCAATGCCTGTTCTTGGTAAGCAAGCTATAGAACAAACTTTAAATACCTTTTCTAACGTACAAGGTGCTGGCTGGAAAGCAATGGGTTTAAGTTTAATGCGTCTTGACCATATAAATAAAATATGGGGTGATAAGTTACCTGCTATCCAAACGCTGATTGACGCACTAGAAAAGCGTAGGGGTTACCAAGAAGCCGCTATAAAACAAGTTAAAACTAACTACAGCAACTTTTTAAAGATTGCTAAGTCTGACCCTGCTGGTGTTCGCCGTATGGAAGATATGGCTTATGAAGCTCGTATGGCTGGTGTTGACCCTGCTAATGTTAATTTTGTAACAACCCCTGTCAATGCTGCGAAGTACCAACAGCTCCGCGCTATATATAACGCTTTACCAAAAGATGTTAGAGGGATGTACGATACCCTACGTAATGACTATAAGAAAGCGTTTGATACATACAAAGACTTCTTACTTAATAGCACAGATGACCCAACTTTAAAGCAAAAGATTAAAGCTCAGTTTGAAACTAACTCAAATGTTGTAGCCTATATACCGTTTTTACGCCGTGGCGATTATTGGGTTCGTTATCCTGACCCAGTTACTGGAGAAGAAGCGGCATCTGCTTTTGAATCTATCCGTGAGCGCCAACAATTTATTGATAAAAACCTAAAAAACATACAGCATACAACTTATCAAAACTTGGAAAGCATGGACTATAATTCACGGTCTATTCCATCATCCTCATTTATTGCACAAGTAATGAAAGGGTTATCAGTTAAAGACCCAGTTACAGGTAAGATGACCCCTGCTTCTCAGCAGCAAATGAATAACGTGTACCAAGCCTATCTGGCCCTATTCCCTGCAGGCTCTATTGCAAAGAACTTTATGCGTTCTAAAAACGTACCGGGTATGGAAAAAGATATTATTCGTGGATACGGCGACACAATGCTTAAGTGGACTAGAAAACTTGCAGACACAATCTATGTCCCACAAATTGATGCGGCAGTAGAAGGAATAAAAGAACAAGCCAAAGGTGACGATACTTTAACGGCTGTATATAAAAATATTAAACAGCAGCAAGATTTTTTTCATAACCCAACTTTTAATAAATTTACTCATGCAGCTACGGCTCTTAGCTATTTTGAATACATTTCAGGTAACATTTCTTCCGCATTAATTAACTTAACTGCGCTTCCTATGCTGGTATACCCTATACTGGGTGCACGATTTGGTTTTGCTAAAGCGGCGGCAGCTATGACTGCTTCTAATAGGACTGCTTCTAATTGGGTATTAAAGGGCGACAACACAGACCCTAAGTACAAAGGACTGTATGACTACTTGCAAGATCATGGGCAGTTAGAACATACACAAGCTAGAGAATTAATGGAAGGTCGCCGCACTAATACTGCAGACCAAGTTGGTCTTAAAGCTAAAATATTAGATGGTCTGTCTATTCCTTTCTCCGCAACTGAAAAATACAACCGTGCTATTACCGCCATTGCTGCTTACGATTTAGCTAAAGCTAATAATTTTTCAGAAACCAAAGCTTTGCAATATGCAATAGACACCGTAAAAGATGTTCATACATCCGGTATGGCTGAAACCGCTCCTTTATGGATGCAAAATTCTATAGGTCGTGTGTTCTTTACATTTAAATCATTTGCTTGGAATAGCGCTTTTTTAATGGCTAGAGCTTTTCACCAGTCTTTTGCAAAAGATCCTAGCCTTAGTGCGGAAGAAAATAAAGTAATTCGTGATATAGCTCGCCGTCAGTTGTTAGGCACTATAGCTATGACTAGCGTTTTTGCTGGGGTTAAAGGTATGCCGTTCATGGGACTAGCCCAAGTAATGGGTCAAATGCTTCATGCATTGTTTGGTGACGATGACGAGCCGTATGATTTCAATGAGGACTTGCGTGATTTCTTTGGTGAACTTATGTACAAAGGTCCAGTTAACTACATTACTAACTTAGAAATTGCTAACCGTGTAGGTGTTGCGCAAGATTTAATTTGGAGAGATGACCCCCGTGCAAGTGACGGGCTTGTTTTAGGCGCTATGCAAAGAGCGTTTGGTCCAGCGGGTAGTTATTTAGTTAACGTAGAGAATGCCGCAAAGATGTTCAACGAAGGGCACACAGAACGTGCTATTGAAGCAGTCCTACCTAGTTTTATTCGCAATGGCATGAAGGGTACTAGGTACATGGTGGAAGGCGCACGTACCCTTAAAGGTGATCCAGTAGAAGAAGATATTGGTGCGTATAACTCCATGATGCAGGTTGTTGGATTCAGTCCGGCTTCTCTCTCTTCCAAATATGAAATTACTTCTGCCGCTAAAAACTACGAAAAGAAAGTAGCAGACAGGCGCCAGCGCCTCCTAAATATGTACGACATGGCTCGTACTGGCGGTGATTACGACCTAATGGCAGAGGCTAGAGAAGATATTAATGACTTTAATTCTGCCCACCCAGGAAATAGAATTACAGGCACAACACTGCAAAAGTCTCAATCCGCACGGAAAGCCGCAGAACGTAACATGATTAACGGGGTAACTTTCAATAGAAAACTATTACCTGAGATTAGAGATAAGTTCTTTGACGAAGAAAATTAAAAAAAGCCCCTAACTAGTAGGGGCTAAACCTCTGTAAGAGGAGAGTGCGGCTTAAGTATACCATCAGTCCGCCAAACTCTAACCCCGTACTTGCCTTTTTCTACAACGTGTTTACAGATGATGTTAATCTGTAAACGCCGGGCCTCTGTTGTAACAAACCTTTCGGTCAAAGCCCTATCAATACAGGGCACAAAAAACGAAGTCCCAGGTTTAAACTTCTCCCACTGGATTAGCAGGGGCAGGTTCAGTATCTTCAGCATTTAATAACACAGTCTCGTTAAAGAAGTCTAATTTAGTAGTATCAAAGCACAGGGCATTTACAGGGGCTTGAGTATTTGCCACCGTTCCAGCCGTCATACGCTTTTTCTTAGTACCCAGTAAAGAACTATTCTTACGATATTGGGCTAGGGACTCTTCAAAGTTCATAAAGTTCTTAGAGCAGTCGTCACGATAGCTTTTTACAACTACATAAAGCATCTTAGTATCAGGCTCATAGCGAGACACCAAAGCCCCTCTAGGCTCTCTGATTGGACCGTGTTCTAAACCGTTGCGGCTATCTCTATTGCCATTGATAACTAGAATCTCATGGAAGTGACGCTGTAAGAATCCACCCAAGTATTCATCGTTATCAAACATATACTCTTTGTTGCGGTTACGGGTTTCCTTAATTAAGTTAATAGCATAATCAAACACAGGCTTAACAGGAATGTCGTGCAATCCTAAAGCTTGGGCAATCGTACCCCCAGTAATTGCAATCGTAGCCATAGCAGACCAATAACGCTCAGTATTCTTAATGTCTGCCGCCTTGTCTACACGTTCTTGCATCTTGTTCATGGTCTCAATAACCATAGGTAGCTGACTTACCAACGCTTGGGCATACGGCTCAATAGCATGACCGTAGTTATTCATAAGTTTGCCAAAGTGTTGCTTAGACCATGTAGCATCCGCCTCTTCTGCTTTGACTTGAATTTCCAAGATACGCATTAGTTCTCCCTCAGGGAAACTCTTAATAGATAACAAGGAGTCAGTGATTGATCGGTTGGAAGAAGTAACTAAACCCAAAGCCCACTTAGAATGGTTAAGTCGCTCTGCATTCTCGTGTTGTTTCATACGGTTCTTACCTTTACCCGAAGTAATGTCATAAACCTGATTTGACATCTGCTCTGCTGGCATATTGGTAATCTCATCCATAGTGGCACAAAGACTTTGCATAGTACCAAAGCGTTGCATACGGAAGTTGTATGTATCTTTAGGCGACATCAAAAGTTCTTTTGGTCTTCCATATATCGAGTTAATTGCATGAAGAACCGTTGTTTTACCACTTCCAGACTCTCTACTGAGTAGATTAAGCAAGAAGCCATCCAAGTTAGTAAAGCGCATAAGCAAAGACCCAAAGCCCATAAAGAAGGCAAAAGCACGGTTCTCCATACCTTCTCTACCATATGAGTTAATAACATCTTTCCATACATGGAAGTCTCCTTTAGGTTGAAAGAATGGAACGATTGGTAAAGTTGGGGAAGATGGCGGACTATATGCTATCTCAGTAGCACGTATTTCTCTATCGCCAATAATGATTGCCCCGTCTCCTTCAATCCATCCAAATTGTTTGTGTGCCTTTTCGGCTTCAGTTGTTAATTGCAATTGTTCCACCCATTTTGTTACGTATCCCATTAACTCGTCTTGCTTTTTACCTAGCACGGCAAGCCCATGAGAAGCGATTGTGTCTCTAAATCTATCTTTAGCCATCACAGTAGCTAAAGGCATAATGAACTCTCTCACACCATCTTTTGGTAGGTGTAATCTAAACAACAAAGTTTCGCCATGATCGGGGTCTTGCATACGCTTAACCACATAAAAATCATAGGGATAGACAAGGGCATCTTCTTCCTCATCATCTTCTTTAGACTTTCTATGCACATATATACCACCGCCCTTACCACGGAAATATGGGAACGGATAAGAAGGTATTGTGAATGTCTTAAGTTCCTTAGTAATTGGCTCAATGTCCATTACCGTATTGTCTTCTTCAGTAGCTTTAATAATCTCTTTACCTAATTGGATAGGAGATGTAATCTTTAGAGTGCAACCTTCACAGGCGCTGGGGTTTAGCTTTTTAAAAGTCTCGCAGGTATAAGGACCTTTTGTCTCATTAGCCTTTCTATCGGTCTCCTCAGGGTTATACTCAGGATGCTTTTTAGATAGGTTATGGATACCCGACTCTCTGTCCACACAATGCTGGGCAATACTTAATCCAGCCCTCCAAAGGGGCTCTTCTAAATCCGTTTGGTTCTCATAGATATTGGCTAGTTGCTGGCAACCTTCACCTTGCAACGACTTCATCATTATGGTCTTAAACCTAGCCTGACTGCTACCCATTAGCGCTAGAGTAGTGGCATCCATAGGACGCTTGAACTCCGCCTTATCTAGGGCTTTTAAAATCTCTTCGGTAGGGGTCAAGATACCAGCTATGTCGTCTAATGCCACAGTTGGGGCAGTCATTAGGACTTCTACTTGAATAGGGTTCTTGAAGTCTTTAAGGTGCATGGTGTTTGGCACACGCAAAATCCTAGCCGCATCTGTTGTTACAGAAGAGTCAGCATTAAAATCATGCTCCACACATAACTGCTTTAAACGCTCGGCAAAAGGCTTCCATTCGGCTCTAGGTATTTCCTTGTCTAGAACCCAATAAACGTGCGCACCACGACCTGATTTAACCACCATAGGCTTAGGTAGCCCCGTGCTTTTACAAAAGCTTTTAAGCGCCGTTAAACCAGCATTTATGTCGGTATAGGGTTTACCCTCACCACAATCAACGTCTAAGAAAAAAGACTTTAAAGATACCGCATTAGTCGCATATCGACCTTGGTCTGCGGATGTAAATTTTGCCAGCGCAAAGAAAGAATTAAAATTCTCACTAACTAATCTGTCTGCTTCAGCGCTAAGTTCTTCAATACTTCCTACAAACTTCTGTTCAATTGAATTCTTTTCAACTGCGCTATTGCCCCAACTGCAATATTGTTCCCCTTCTTGTAGGGGTGGTAATACTAAAGATAGAAACTCTGTCCTCGAAAGCATAGCCGTCCTTGTTGTACCGTTTTTTATTATTAAAGGATTGGGCAGGAGTGTTACGGCACACACTCTTTTCGGTAGCTAACCTAGCCCCCCTCGTTACCATTAACCTACTTTTGCAAGCAGTTTTGTCATCTTTTCAGCGTATTTGCCTGATACGATTGATTCACCCTTAAACCATGCATACACAGTCATTCTACTAACTTTAAAGTGTTCTGCAACATCTTGTACGGGTATATCCTTACTTAAACAAAACTTGCCTAACTTGACCCCAAGTAATTTAGAATCAGCGGACTTAATCTCATCCGCCATTGCTAGCGAATATCCTTTAGGCATTATTCATCATCCCAATCACTAAGGATTTTGGAGATGTCTTTCTTTGGTGCAGGAGCTTCATCTTTCTTAGCCACACGCTTGACTGGCTCGGCAACTACTTCTTCCTCAACTTTTGCCTTAGGTGCTGACAACTTAGGCTTTACACCATCAGCATCAGACACGGTCATAGTAATAGCTTTTTGAGCCTTGTCGGATTTGCCCTGAGTAATAACAATCTCATGCTCGTCAGAATCTAAAACACGCACTGGCTTAAAAGCAATCTTAGGTGTAGCGGCTTCTGTATCAAAACGCATTTCAGTTACTACCGCAGTGATAGGAACACCCTTACTACCAATCATCTTGGCATAAGTTTGCAAAGGCCATTTTCCTGGCTCTCCAGCACCGAAGATAGAAGAAGCTGGCAAGGTTAACTGCATTACTTCGCCTTCTAAATCATTAGCCAATACAACCGCTAAACGCTGGCTAAAACGGCAAGCACGGGAATCACCTTGACCTGACCCTTTAGCATTTTGTGCGCAGTCTACGCAACGGCTAGCTTGTGGGGCAGTAGCTTTAGCATCAGGAACTTCTCCGTCTGCTGACCAGCAATCAGGGGCTTTAGCTTCTCCACCTTCAGAGTATGTACCAGCATAGAAAGTGCGAGATACCTTAGGTGCGGCGGCTACCACTACTACGTTCATAGCACGGTCTTCGTTCTTAGCAACTTCTTTGCCGTTGACCATCATGCGCCATACACCACCTTTGATGGAGATGCGTTTCATTCCGCCCGTACCACCACTACCCATCAGGGCTCTTGTAGTTGCATCGAGTTCTACTTCTTTAAGATAGGATGGAAGACCGCTACCTAATACTGATAATTCATTGCTCATAATTATTCCTTACCTTTTGTAATTACTACACTCATTGTTGTATCCGCATATAGCCCTGGCGGATGTAGATCAGGGTTCTCCTCCAAAAACTGCTCCATATTGGCATTGTGTAATCGTTGTTGCAGTAACGCAAATGCATCATGTTCTTTAACAAAATTAAACAACTCATGCCAATCACTAGTATGGTAGTTCTTTTTGATTCGTTTAGAAATAGTTCCGTACTTGGTTCTTATTAAACTTGAACCTTGCTCTTTACATATTCCAAGAATCTCATTAGATATTAAGTTCAACTGTTCTTCTAACTCTTTATCTTCCTTGTAAATCTCTCGCCGTCTATCACGAATCTTGACGTAAATCTTTACAAGCTTTTCAGCGTTTAGTTCTTCACTCACTGCGCACTCCTTTCTTTTTATAACTACAACTACAGTATAAGGGCATTACTATACAATGTCAAGTATCTTCCATAATATTTTTATAAAGATCAATTAATCTAGTATGAATGTCCACCTTCTCTGACAACATCTTATAAATCTTTTTCTCCACAGGAGAGCCTTGCAAATGCACTACAGTACAGGGGTTGCGTTGACCAGCACGATGCACACGGGCATTGGCTTGGAGGTATGTTTCTATTGATGTAATCGGACCCCACCACACCACTACGTTAGCGGCATGAAGCGTTACTCCATGTGCAGCGGCTTGAGGTTGTATTACAAGGACTTGCGGGTTTTTTTCTGTTTGAAAAGAATTAAATATTTCTGTTCGTTTTGTTGCGGAAATACCACCATGAATCTTTTCTGCGGGTATACCCTTAGCTTTTAATTCATCTGCAATGATTTCGATTGCGTGTCTGAATGGTGCAAATATAATTACTTTGTGGCTGGCTTCTTCAATAACTTCTAAGAGTGCTGACAATCTACCGCCCGCATCAAAAGCAATGACTTCTCCAGTATCCGAGTAAACTGCACCGCATGAAAGCTGTAATAGTTTATTTAGGTTAGCGGCGGCATTAACTGTTGTAATGGTTTCCCCAGCCGCTACGGTAAGCATATCTCTTTTAATTGCCTCGTAAAACTTTAACTGCTGGGTAGATAGTGGTGTCTCTCTGAATGTGTACGTCATATCTGGTAGATCTAAACATTCCTCTTTGGTAAAACGTATTGCTGGTTGAAGCGCTTCATGGATGACATTTTGTGCATTGGGCTTTGGTATCCATTTGAACTGTGTAATCTTATTCATTACAAGGTCTCTGAACGCACCATAAAACTTAGGTACTCCGTCAGGGTTAATTATCTTTGCCAATCCGTATGCATCTGTCGGTGATTGTGCGGCTGGTGTTCCTGTTAGCATCCATACCCATGTGGTTGGTTTAACTAGTTGTTTCAAAGTTTTCCAACGCTTAGTAGCTACATTTTTGTAAGCATTTGCTTCGTCAATAACTATTAAATCAAACCCTTCGGCTTCTATTTCATCCCTAATTATTTCTACTCCATCGTAGTTAATAATGACAAACTCAGCATCACTTTGGATTGCTTGTATCCGTTTGTCTCTAGAGTAGCTATGGGCAATAGCACAAGTTCTATGCATTGCAAATCTAAACAAATCGCCCTCCCAAGCAGACTGCATAATGGATAGAGGGCATAGCACTAACACACGTTTGATAGCACCGACGTTAATTAAATAGTCGGCAGCCCAAATTACGGAAGAGGTTTTGCCCGTGCCTTGTTCGTTAAAACAAAAGGCTCTACGGTGCATGGTTAAAAAAGCTGATGTTGTTTTTTGATGTGCAAAAGGTTTGTATGCGCCAGTCCATTCGTACTGGGCTTCAATCGGAGATGGTACGTTCTTAATACTCAGGTTCTTTAATACTTGGGCTTCATCTAGCCCCCACTTCACCAACACTTCGCCTGAGTCTAAAACTTTTGATTTAGGAATAACAGTAGTTATCCGTTGTGGGTCTCTCAGTTTCAAGAGTAATGCCTTGTTATCAATGATTTGCACTCAAAACTCCAATGGGTTATCGCTCGAAAGTGGTCTTTCGATTTTTTATTTGACTCCTTACGGGAGTCAGTCGGTTAGTTCACCCCCTATATGCTAACGTGAGGTATTACATATAGCAAAGCCCTAACTGGGGTAGTTCATTATGCGCACTTGCCCCTACACGCATGAAATTATTATATCACTTTTTTCGTTCACGTTTGCTAACTTCTGACACTAAATTCTTTTTGGCATCCCGTTTGAATGAACGATTTGCAGAGGCACTTTCAATCTTGTATCCATCTTTAATTGAACCGCCCTTGTCCATAGCTTTTTTATGTGATATGTCTTTACCATCACCTTTATGAACCTTACCTTCTTTCAGTAGCTTACGGCGAATTTTATTACGCTCAACTCGGTTTTTGACTTGTTCGGGAGTATCTTCATACTCTGCGGCTTGCTTGTACTTACGATCTGCTTTATTTTTATATGGCATATTAAACCTATCTATAATTGGATTTACCGTTATGAACGCAATCTTTAACAGCGCACCATTTGCTACAACTAAAATTGGGTTTTGGATTCCAAACATCTAATTCTATCGCTTTTTCGAGCCTATTGGTATCCTCAATCCAACGCATCCAGTAGACCCCCTCTTTTTCTGCCTCGTAATCGGCTTTTATAAACTCGCTGGCTACCACAAAGAGTAAACCCCCCTTAACTTTCTTGACTTGAGGGTAGTGTTTGAACACCGCTAGGGATAGGATTTCTAACTGTTTTGTGTCGGCATACTTGGCAGACTTCCCTGTTTTGTAGTCTATTACGTAAGCACTATCATCTTTTAAGATAATGAGGTCAGCCACACCCCTCCACCAAACATCTTTGTCAAAAAAGCCACAAGGCTCCAGGGCCCTGGTTAAACCCAAACGTTCTTCACAAAGATGTTTACCGTTGATCTTACTCAGTAGCTCAAGTGGCTCACGTATAAAAGCATACTTCTCAGGAACAGGCTTTCCATCCCTAATAAACTCTTCTGCCGCTTTATGGACTTCTAGCCCATAGTTCAAATGTTCTGTAGGTGGGTCGACTATATCTTTCTTTACTCGCATTCGGTAATACTTATAGGGGCATTGTTTAAATAAATCTAAGCTAGAGTAAGACCATGTATATTTAGTCATTCTGTTTCGTTTCTTTTAATTTAGTTAAATGGTGTGTAGGATACACACGATTATGTTTGGCATCATATACATCGTAAGCTAAAAAAGAAGGCACAAAAGGTTTAGTCTTTTGCTCATGTGCCTCCAATATAGGCATAACTTCGTCTATTATTTCTTTCAAAGTAATGTTTTTTAACATCTACCATCCATGTCAAAATCATCATCTTTAGACTTATTTATTAGCTCTTGCTTTAGCCTGTTTATTTCATGTTGTTGGGCATGAATCTGCTCCCTTAACATACCCTCTGTATCTTCTTTGTCGTCTACCCATCCAACAAATGGGATTGGCTCTCCTTTTGTCATTGCACCCACTCCTCATCGTCATCTACATCAGCGTGTTCAAGTATTGTTTTCTTAGCCCGTTCTAATAACCAAACCATAAGAGCAGAGTCGCCCGTGCTGGAAACCAATCGTTCTGCGCCCATTTTGGTGTAGCCAATAATAATTACACACTCATACTCACCTTTATTGTTTTCAAGTACAACATCAGGGTCTATATCAGCAAATGTTTCGCCTGTAAAAGGTACAATTTTATCGCTCATTTTTTACTCGCTTTCTTTTTCGCCACAGGCTTTTTGATTGCTGGCTTTCTTGTCTTAACAGGGAAATCATTAGCTCGGCTAGCAATTTGGTCGGCAGTGGCATATTCATTAATGGCTTCTTTAAGCATACTGATAAGCCCCCACTGTACAAGCGTTTCGAGTCCGTCTTTGTCGAATCTAACGATAGCATCAGCCGAACCATCCTTGTTCTCCTTAGTAATTTTTATTGAAATATCCATATCATTCCTTTCATCTAGTTTTTCTCACTCTCTTTTTAATTGCAACAATACCTTCTTCGGTTTTTGCATTACGGGCTTCTAACATAGCATCTGCCAGTTCATAAGACCTTCTAGCAATACAATCTTCGGGCATAAGTTCAGGATGTAAACCGCCTCTTACAATAACACCCATCATTGCAAACATCGCAAAGCAATCCCTCAAATCTTCTTCGTTCACGCTGTCTCCCATTTCAAAGCCATCCATCCACCATCCGTTTCTTTTACGTACGACATATTGGGTTGTTCTCCCACATATACGTCTATACGTTTTATTTCGGGGTCTATGTTTTTAAAACATTTAATAGTGCTACTCATATCGGGGTAGTTTAATTCGGGAGTGTGTAACTCTCCCATATATTTATCCACATTCACTACTATTTTTTCTACGTTACACATTACGTTCCATCTTCTCATCAACATTCTCCATAAGATTTACCCATACCCGACTCACAGTTCAAAGGCAAATCCTTAGCCCAATCAGGTCTCCAACGCATACAACTTTCCACATACTCTTTAGCCTTTTGTGCCTCATTCTCAGGTGCAATACAAGCCACCGCATCATGGACTGTTAACACCACCTGATACCTTTGGGCTATCTTTAACATCTGTTCTGCAATCACACAACGAGCAACGGCTTGGCATAGGTTCTCTACAACCTTTCCACCATAGATTTTAACCGCACCTTTACGGGTTTTATACTGATATTGAGTCTTTCCTTCGGGGTCAGTAAACTTTTCTAACGTGTCATATTTTTGCCATAAACCACTAGGTAATAGAAAGCCCTTTTTAGTAGGGTCAAACTCAACTGCGGCTACTACTCCGAAGTCGGCCCCTTGCCCAGTAAGCATCGCCTCTATACATCTTTGTGCTTGTGCCCAAAGTTTAGGAATCTTCGCATATGTCTGTCTATAAACACTTATGATACGGTTAGCTTCCCCTTCTTCAATATCCGTTCCAAATGCTTTAAGTTGCGCTTGGAATTTCTTAGCCCCCATGCCGTAGCCACATCCGAGAATTGTAGTTTTGCCAACGAACCTTTCTTCCGAAGTAATCTCGCTCTCGTTCTTTCCATATATAGCTGAAGCCATGATCTTGTATACATCTTCGCCTTTCTCAAAAGCATCTAACAAATCTTGTTGCCCTGATAACCAAGCCACCACCCTAGCTTCAATCTGCGAGGAGTCGCAATCAATAATTACATACCCATGTGGCGGTTGAATAGCTTTCTTTAACTTGTTACCATTAACTCCACGACTAGGTAGGTTTTGCAGATTTATTTTGTCGTCTCCGCCCCATCTTCCTGTGTGAGCCGCATAGTATTTAATCGGGACTGGTAATTTTCCTCGGCTTGCGATATCCATGAACCTTTGAGTGCGAGTTTCTTCAAGAGTTGTTTTGTTTCCGAGCCTTGCTGAGACAAGGACTTGGACTGTTGGGTCGGGATGTTCAAGCAAGGACTTAAACTCTTCATCTGTTTTGGCAAACGCATATGCTTCCTTTCCTGTTCTAGCAGATATTTTCATAGGGGGAACTACCCCCAGTTTAATTAGCAACTCAGCAAACTTTTGATTAGACATAAGGTCGGCTAACTCCACCCCAGCATCCTTTAAAAGATTAGCCTTGATGTTCTTCACCGTTTCCAAATGGTCTACAAGTAAAGACTCATCCAACATCAGCGTAGGTTGTATAAACATCTTTAGCGTTGTGTCTATAACTTTTAACTCCTTTGTTGGGAAAGTTTTGTGTAATATATTGAACAATTTTCGGGTCAAATCCACATCGTTCTTACAGTATTCCCCATACTGAGCCAAGTCTGCATCCGTAAAGTCTGAGCGATATTTACCTTTAGCATCAAGAACTTCTGTGCCTTTTTGCCCAAGGTTATAGCGTTCTACTAACTTAGCTAACGAACCGCCAGCATCTACTCCATGTGTCGCTCTTGCCATGCACAAAGTATCTAGGTAAGCCTTAGGTTTAATCCCATACTCCCAGTTAAGAATAGCCCCATCAAACATAGTGTTGTGTGCAAGCAACAAAGAAGTACCCCAGTTAATCTTTTGTAGCTCACGCTTGATTTCATAACGAGTGCCAGTAACCCATCTAGGCTTCTCATCATCAACGGCATAGGCTACCCCGATTACTTCAAATAAATCTGAACGGATATATTCCTCTGTGGTTAGCTTTGAAAGACTAAACTGCTGATCGTAGTAAGTCTCAAAGTCTAATGTAATTATGCTCATGTGTAGTTAAATAACTTTCCTGTCGTAGTTTTTGACATTGGTTTTGGGTTTAGGTCTAGTTCTAGTTGGTCTTCGTCCGTAAGTAATGCGCCCATTACTTCTTTTTCAAACATAGGCAACCTCACTTCTCTGTATTGTTTACCAAGAGCCTTAGCTTCTTCTTCAGTAAAAATATCTTTAAAGCTATGCATTATATAAACCCATTTACCACTACCACCAAACTCCTCAGGGTTTGTTTTCATTCGTTCCAAAAGTATTTTTACGCACTTGTTCATACAGCCTCCAAGTTGCCAACCAATTCGGTAAACTTAACTCCTGTGCGTATTAGCTTTACTCGACCATCATCAGGATTATTAACAGTTGTTAATAATTTCTTCTTCAAAAGCATCTGTAAATTTTTGTGCGTAGTTGCTTGGCTGGTCAACGGAAATCCCTCAAGAATTTGCATGATAGTAACCTTGCCATCCAAATGTTTGTTAGCCAGCACCACCTCATTAAGTAACTCCAAATGCACAGGCTCTAGCTTATAAGTCTTACGCACCATGTTGAGAGTTGCAACCAAATTCAATAGTTTCATCTTATTACCTTGTAGTAGTTTAAATTTCTTAGTTTGTAACTGAAGACAATCTTGCCTTCCATCTGTAAATCGTTGACATAAGCACAGGCTCGGTCTTTCTTTACCTTTAACCAACGAGCCACATCTTTAGTAGAAAAAGCATATTGGCTCTCCAGCATACGCATCAACCGCACCTTGTTAGCATCACTCGGTAGGGTTCTCATCGCATCTCTCAATCAAAGCGGCATATCCACATATGTCTACCAAGTTGTCTCTGTGTGTTGGGTCATTAGCAAAACGTGCAACCTTTACAAGCATCATCATCGCCGCAACATCTTTAGCAGTGATCTCAGGGGTTTGCTTGTTGTTGATATACACATCCCACATAGTCGCAATAGCCTTAAGGTTCTTGGCTGGATGCCCATAGGTTTTCTCCCTGTCGCCATAGATAATGGCATGGGCTTCTTTTAGTATCGTTGTTTCACTCATCACATCTCCTCTACAAAACTTTTTAATTGGTCACTACGACTTGGATACCGCATCTTACGCAATGCCCTAGCTTCCAGTTGCCTAACCCTGTCTCTTGATACACCAAGTTCTTTACCAACCTCTTCTAGGCTTTTGTCATCATCAAACCGCAGACCTATAATCTGTTGTTCTCTGTAAGTTAAAGTCTTACGCACCGCATCCATAGTTTTCTTAAGTTCTTGCCCAGCAACCGAGTCCAATAAAGACTTTTGCTCACCATTCATCAGCACATGGAGTTCTTCTTTACCCATCACCGACCAGCTACTACTTCTCTTTAGATTCATGGTTAGTTGTTCTTCTGTCCACAAGTCCGTAGGGCAAGCACCTAAAGCTTCCATGACTTGATTAGCCACCTTAGTGAACTCTCCTTCCCTAGTCATTGGGGATATTCGCAACCCACACAACATATTTACATAAGATGTACCGCACCCAATAGCCCTAGCAAACTCTGATTGGTTCTTATATCCTGCATCTTCGATGGCTCGTAACAACAAGTTATTACTTACCGAGACCTTGACTCTATACTCCTCACTCATACTTTCCTCCGTCTAACATATCGTAAATAACTCCAGCATTAGGGAATCCCACCTTCAACAAATGCTTAAACTTATCTATCCCTGTCTCGTCTACAAGCACCGCTATACCGCCTGTATTCATAATGTCCATTAGATTCTTTTCTTGTAGTGCAGTAGGCTTTCCACCGTTAGCTTTACACTCCACACCAATGAACCTACCGTGAATACAAGCGACAATGTCAGGAACACCACTAGCACCATAACCACTAGCAACGGGGTAAAAATGGTAAGCACCAACATCTTTAAGAAGTTTGACAACATTATTCTTTACCTTTTTCTCAGGGGTCATAGGACATCTTCCAGCTTTATACCTCGTTCTTCCAAAGCTTTCTTAAGTTTATCCATAGCTTGTTTTTCTATATAGTTCACCATGCTTCTGCTAACTCCTATAGCTTGGGCTATTTCGGTTTGAGTCATTTCAAAATGCTCTTGTAATTGGTTCATTTCTCTTGTGCCTTTCTTAGTATTGCTCTAGCAAAATCAATAACACTTTCTGCCGTATTTACTGGTCGCTTCATCCACACTTCTTTTATTTCCTCATCTGTTAGTTCTGCTGGATGGGTATAAAGTGGGGTAAGGTCATCTACTGGAAAAAAACTATTCTTATCAAAGTAATTGCCTTTGCCGTCTGTCCACGCTACTGGTTTATTACTCATTTATTAACACCTGTTAACTTTTTGATTTCTTTAAACTCGTCATGGTTTAAATAGATAGTGAATCTGTTTGGCTCTAACCGCCTACCAATAGTTTCACCCCTAGCAGTTTTACTTATGTCTGTTAGCCTCAACAACGCACTCCTCTCATGTAAGAAAAAGGGAATCTCGGTAAAAGATAATTTTTTAGTAACAAACATCTTGTTATCATTTAGCACCGCCCTTACAATACTTCCTTGCTCATCGGTTACTACTGACACCGTATAGGGTCGTTTCATTATACTCCTCACTAATACTACAAATTATAGAAATATTATAACCACTAAATATTCCAATAGCAAGGATTTATTCTTGGGGTTTACCCTCAATCCAAAATTCTTTTGAACTTACTTTTGTTCCAATCTCAGGGATACGCTCTCGGTCATCCATCATCTTTAACATACCAACTGCTTGTTGGATAAACATGGGACACGCATCCATAGATTCTTTAATCGAACTGCTTTTGTCATCGCCACGCATGATAGTAACTACAACGGAATCATCAGGGTTTATATGGATATTGTAGTTAGGCTCTTGCATTGCTTCTCTACGCTTCATCTCTTCAAATTGCGGGATCCCGATTCTAACTATTTCTGCAAACTTCTCTGTAGGTGGTTCGATACCCAACGCTTGTAGCTTAACAATACCTTCCATCCAATCGTTATGGTCTAGGTCTCTAATGGCTTCTCTAACACCCCAAGATGGTTTCATTTGCCATTGCTCAAACTCATGTTGCACACCTCGATAGCTTTTTTGTGCAATCTCTTGACCTGAGAACGGCTTGATATATTCTTTCATATACTTAAACATCTTCTTTAGGTCATGGGTAGACCTAGTACGAAACTTGTCGTTATGACATGCAAACTTCTCGTTATTGATTAGCCTAGACTCAATAGTTATTGTAGGTTTTTCCTCTGCGTTTTCCACATACAACATCGCCAGCATATTAGACACATTAAAACGGTCTGTGGGGAATCTGCTATCAACAAATCCTATCAACATCCCACTTTTCTCAACCACTACATCTATCGGGAATCGGCTTACTTGCACTCGTCTAAACTCGTTTATCAAATGTTTAAACTGTGGGAAATCAACTTCATCTTTAATCACTAGCATTACTCACTCACTTTCTTTAGTTTGTCTAATTTAATTCCTGTATCCACCATACGCACTACAAATGGATACTCCAACTCATACCCATCATCGTTAAACCAATCTTCTTCTGTGTCGTCTGACTCCTCTCCTGTCCTAGCAAACTTAGCTTTAAAATTCTCGTCATAATTTTCTGCCATTTCAAGCAACTCGGTAAAACCAATCTTTGAATCTTCATACCACTTCCAATGATTGTGGTAGAAGTGAACACCCCCAACAGGAGTATCTTCTTCTAGTATTGGTTCGGGATACATATCTATATACATATACTTCATAAAATCTTTGAATATCTCCCGACCATCAACTTTCATTAAGGCAATAAACTCCTCAGGGTCTTTAGTAAATTCAATGTAAAACCCCACCTCGCTTCGGTATCCCATATCAGTCTCCTTTTCTACATAACTTTATGACCTGACACACCGCAATAATTACAACCGCAAGCACTAACATCTCATCTAAATCAAACATACATCCCCCTTAGAACATAGATAGAATTTCATCAACCTTGGATTTAACATCCAACCGCACTTCATCGAACTTACGTAAATCACCTGCATCTACCCCTACAAGTGCAACCTCCAACTTCTTTCTACATGACTCTAGCTTGGGGTCTGCCGTTACATTTAACCTAGTAAGCAACTGACACATCTCTACTGCGTTATCTACTAGAGAGTCTCGGAATATTTGTTTCTCATGCCCAGCCAACTTATCACTCATCTTACTTAGGCAATCGTGTAACCTATTCCAAGCATCTTGCATAGCCGTATTCACTCGTTCTTCGTAGAACTTCTCATACTGAGCCTCCAATTCTTCCTTGTATGTATCGCCTACATCGACCCGAAAATCACCAGCACTCGGCACGGGCAAGAATACTGACCTGAACTTAAACTTATCTTGTAGCTTGTGGACATCAGGGTATTCGTCTGAACTGAACAAATCACCTAATTGAAAAGCTGCTGCCGATACAAGCGTTGGATACTCGACCAAGAACTCGTTGACACATTCCTCAAACTGCTTCTCCCACGCGTTGAGTGTAGCTTTATAGTCAAAGAAGTTTGCCATTGGTAACAACCTACTACCACCATCGCTCCAAGGTAAAGTCTGCTCGTAGTGCCAAGTGCGAATACCCGACACCAACTTCTGCAACTCGTCTAGCTTTTGCGTACCAGCCAAAAGTTTTTTGTGATAGTTTCCAGCCCTCGCATGAGTGCCTTTGCTTGCATCAATCTCTTCCGAGACTTTCTTATCCATCTTACGACCAGTCCACACCGAAATGTTTAGGTCAACTAACATCGAACTATTCTGAATCATGCTTGCTCTCCTCAACAATATTAATTAACTGTTCTAACTTTGGCTTCAAGTAGTCGTCATAATCTGACTCATCCGCCAACCTCTCACTCAACTCCACAATGAATTTAATCATTTAATTCTCCTCACTTTTATGAACAACTGTTAATAAATTACTTCACCTTTACAGTCTTACCTACTTCACTTACTACATCACTTGTAATACCCCACAGCGTAGGGCATGACCACTCACCCCAACTAGATACATAGCCATCGGTAAGAATCACCGCACACTCAGGCTTTAGCTTATGGTCTGCAATATACTTAGGGATACATTCGGGGTCTGTACCACCACCACCCTTAGGCTTAGTGCTTGATAACAAGTTATCCAATTGGTCTTGCTCATACTTCTCATGCTGACATACTTCGGTATCCCAATAGAGTAAGTCGATACCCTCAGGTCTAACTGTTTCGCATATCTTACGCACCTCACCCAAGAACTGACCTATCTCCTCTGCACCGATAGAACCTGACATATCAATTCCGACTACGATACGCCCCACACTTTCACCGATAAGACTAGGCATATAAACATCTTGGTCAATCCATCTACGATTAGGTCTTCGCCATGTTGACTCATCCTTATCCATACAGAATGATGTAACGAATTCACGCATCGCCTCTCGCCAATCAACCTTTGCTTCCAACTCATCGGCAATCTCTCTCGGCACATTAGCACTCAACTTACCAGCAAGAATCGCACCTTGTCTCAATGCTTGGTCGACATCCTTTGCCAATGCTTCCTTCTCCTCGGTAGACAAAGACTCCGCACCTTCCCAATCATGTTCATCAAATCCCTCACCTTTCATATCGTCATCACCACTAACAGGAATATCTTTACCCTCAGGGCAATCAATAGTCTTTACATGAACCGAACCTTTCTTAGCTTGTTGCATCAAGTCTCGGAACACCGCACCCGAATCCATACCCTTATACTTTTGGTCAAGCAACCCACCATCAGGTAAGGTAACATCTGAACCGCTTGGGTCTGAATCAACAATCATTAAGTTAATAACATAATCGCAAGCCATGTTCGCCAACTGAGGATGCTCTTTGTATAAGTGTTTCCATGTAGTCGTATGACGGAAAGCCTTGTGTAGATTCTCATGTAGGATAAGCCCATTCAACTTAGCCTCTCCCAACTTATCTACAAACTTCCTACCATAAAAGGTATCACGACCATTGGTACAAGCAGTAGGAACATCATCTTTGACCTCTGTCTTACCAATCATAAAGACACCCGAATACAAACAATACCTAGGGTCTTTCATCAAGGTCACATGACTACGCTGAACTCTTTGCTCTGCTGATAGTTTACTCATGCTCTTTACCTCCCTCTTCATCTTCGTCAAACTTGTTATTGAAATCGGTCTTGGCATCTAGCACATCATACTTAAACGCTTCTGCCATACGGCTATATACCGAACGCATCTCGTCAAAAGTCTCGCCACCTACTGTTGCTTTGCAATACCCACATGGCTCATCTTTGTCGTTGTAATACACTTCGGATATTTCGTAGTAATGCTCGGTAACTTCTTCATCTTCAAACATATACTTAATTGTTTCTTTAACTACTCGATTGTTCCAATGCATCTCACTCTCCTATTTGTTAACACTTGTTAATAAAACATCAAACGCTGGGTCAATCGGGGTCATGCTTTCTTTACGAATCATACTAGCCATAGGGTCGCTACTTTTAAATCGCACTAGACTAAAATCTTTCATAAAGTTATACATCTCTACTCTACCGATTCCCCTACCCTCAACCATTACCCAATCGCCTTTTAGAATAGCCATTGGTTCTTCAATGCCCAATCCTTGAAGTCGCCATTCTGCACAACGAATGATTGTTTGTTGGACTTCATAACGCTAGTCGCAAACAACGCTTGCCACTCCATATCCATACGCTTGGCATAGGTCAACCACTTAGATAGAGTTTCTTTCTCCACCCTAGCAATAGCACTAAACACTAGAATACATTTAGCCACAGTATCGTCAGGCATCTTAGCCGTAGCTGGGTTTGCAATCACCGCATCCCATGTTGGTAGCTTATCCACCACAGTAAAGAACGCTTGCATATCTCGGCTTGCCGATTCCCCGATTGTTCCTGATAACAAACTGATGGTAAGAGAGTCACCCAATCTTTCACGCTGTTTAGCAATATGACTAGCCTTCTCCAATGACCGAGGAGTCACCACCGCATTTTGCCCCGCTTTTGTTGGATTGAAGATATACGGATTGTCCTTCTGACTTGGGTCTGTATAACTTGCCAACGCATGAGGAAATTGTTTCACCCACGCAATAACTTCGGGAGCGATATCATTCTTCAATGCCCACTCAATCCATTCATCATAATCAGGCTTTCGCACCTTGACCTCACAGATACGATTACGGGCATGAGCCTCCAACATATCGCCCACCCCATCACTCGTTAAGTTAGAAGTGCCAAACACATAAGAGCCTTTCGGTAAGTAGTTATCACCAACCCTATGCTCCAGCATGAGAGTCAATAGCACATTCTTCACCGCTTTCATGGCTTTGCCAATCTCATCTAGCATGACAATCACAGGCTTACCACTATGCATCTTGAACCTAGCATTAGGAGCAAACTTAGTGACCTTCATATCTCCAACCACTTCGGTATACGGCAACGCAAAGTCACCCAAGTCCAACAAGGTGCAATCTATATATGCAACCTCATAATCGGGATACATATGTTGCAACACCTTTAGCATTGATGATTTACCAATTCCGGGTTCCCCTCGACCAATGATAGTGACATCTTTACCTACAGTCCCAATCGAATGAGCGAACTCGGACAACGACACAGAACTTCCAAAGTCAATAACTGACATATACAACTCCTCACTTAAGTTATGAACAACTGTTAATAAAACTACAACCTAACTACTACCACTTATTAAAACCATTATACCACCTATAAACATCTTTGTCAAGCATTTTAGCCAGCAATATTAGTTATCGCCTTACCACCTATCTCGACTTGCACTTTCTTCTTGGTATCAACCGCTTGCTCTACCATGCGATACACACTACGCTTGAGATACTCGTAGTCGAACTGATAATCAAACAACTCTATGTCATGCCCCGAATAGTTAGGATTAGTATTCTTGATTGTCTTAGCCAATCGTTTATTTGTTGCCCTGTTTGGGTCATTCATAATCATCAGATAGATTTTCATATAGTCATCTGAATGGCACTCGGATAAATACTTATACGCACCATCGGGTTTCCATCTAATCTGACCATGCCATTCAAACTCGGCTACATCTGCTGATACTCCATAGTCATACTCACCTCGCCACCCATTGAGCTTGAATGTTCCGAACTGCTCTCTGGTTTCATTCATTACCCAACCATCTGACAACTTGTTTATCATTCGTGACCAATCTAAAAACGGTTTCATTGGCTTGCGAGCATCTTTCGCTTTGGCTCTGTCCACTACAACTTGCTCCACCACCACCGCAACAGTCGGCTCATAAGTAAAATCCTCTCCCTCACCTACATATCTAAGGGTCAAACCCTCGTCGGTTTCGGGTATTGGATACAACCTATCTTCACCGCCCTTATTATTCCTGACATGAATCCATATCTTGTTGTATTTCTTGTAGCAATAGAATGGGCTATGGGTATGTATAAAGTCTGCCGTAATAGGTGTTCCCCAACTACCACATACAATCTGAATATCCCCATTAGGGTGATACCGCACACACTCAGTCCGATATAGTTTTGCACTATAAACCTCGTTAGCATCTTTCTCGATTGTTTCCCAATCTCTGCTCCGCTTACCCAATGGCTTACATTCAACTGCTCTACCACGAATGGGCTTGATATTTTGATACTTATGCTTGTAGTAGTCATACCCTCGCATCATTTGAGTGATACTCATTTACTTCTCCTCACAAAAAGTTAACAACTGTTAATAATAAAAGAACTTCTCGTCACTACTTTTAAACCACCAACTCTTATTGACTCTGCCGAACATAATCGCCATCTTCTTCTCACGCATATGTTTTTCCCGTCTTGACCTGACTAATTCCTTCAGCCAAAACCGCCCGACTCTTGCCCGAACTTTCTTGGGTCTTAAGTGTTTAGGACAACCCATCATAAATTGCCTCATTTATCTTTTCTCCTCAGGTGGTTTTGTGTATGCTCTCGTTTGGAATACCGATATAAATTCCTTCTTATCACCATTACCACTTACTTTATGCCCATAAGTGTGCTTTTCTCTTGGTGTAGTTACTTTCAATTTTTCCTGCAATTTCCGTATTTCTTCATGCCTATCGTTCATTTACATCTCCTCTAAGTGATGATAGTTTTGCTTTTGCTATGGCAAGGTTTGCATAGCCGTGTGCTACTTCTTCGTATCGGGCTAGTGAAAAGGGGTCTATATCAACAGTCAATAGCTTTAGCCTTTTCTCCATCTCTTTTATGATTTCTAGCAACTCGTCTACCCGTTGCCCTTTGTAATAATCCATCTAGTTCTCCATCAATGGTGCTTGTTTCAATAACATCCTAGCCGTTTGGCTTAACTTTAATACACAAGCTGGAGTAGTCCGCACTAATATATCCACATCATGCACTCCACTATGTATATTATTAACTTGTTTTGGTATGACTTGGGGTATCGCTACCGCATACTCCGCTAAGTTAGTTTGACTGACTTTCATACCATTACCCATTTCAAATGCAACCTCGTTAGTGGGAATGAATGATACAACCACCTATCTTCACCATCTAATTCTCTGACTTGAACACGACTGTTATCTTCATTCACATTTAACAATTCGTATCTACGAACAAAGCCCTTGTAATCTTTTCGGGCTATCCAATCACCACTATGCAACTGTCTGCCTGTCCGATTATCTAATAACATGAACAATCCCTCCATATATTAAGTTAGCCATAAATACTATTAAAAGAATAACAAGGGCAATATCCCATAACTTATCACTTATTTTCATTATCAATCCCCACTATATTCATACCCAACGCAACACCCATAGCGATACAACTAAATGCTAGTCCGATAATAGCTAGAAACCCATTATTCTCAATTAAGCTAGTCACCGAACCCCACATAATCGCACCTACCACAATACCAACAACTAGGAATATATCTTGACTTTTCATAATGCTCTCCATAAAGTTAACAACTGTTAATAAATCAATGAATCGTATGCTCTTTTACATCACACTCCCAACACTCAGCATGAATCCCAACTGCATCTCGCTTGAGTTCAAAACAATAAGTATTCCCATCACTTGCTTCATAAAAGCTGGCTTCTTCTTCTGATGAGAGTTCCTTAAATCTTTCTACTGCTCTATCCATTGCATCATGCAATTCAATATCTAGTTCTGAATGGCTCATATTCCTAACCCCTTATAAAAGTTGGTTTCTGCCTCAGTTGCATAGGTTCGGGCATCTCTTTCAATCATCAAGTCATCAATCAAAGCCTCTAAAACCAAATCACTTACTTGGTTTAGCTTGTGGTGCTTTACGAGATATTCTGCATCATTTCGTGCTTTCTCATTGGCTTTGTAGAGTGCTTGCTTCATACCATCAATCTCCTCAATTACAGGGTGATTCGGGAAAAACTCTTTCAATGCTTCGGTCTTGCTCATTTCACTATCCCACCTTTCTGATTAACACCTGTTAATAAATCCATATCAAATATCGCTACATAGTTTGACTTGTGCATCGGCACGACACAGAATTTACGAGCTTTGGCATCTAAGTCACCATGCACTAAACAAGTGCGATAACCTAGGTCTGTTCTGCCATCTGCTATCGGCTCTCCACATACACGACATATCTGCATAATATCACCTTACTTTGTATAGTTGTTCCAAGTAGTGTATCACTTGTTCCTTAATGTTCCAAGCGAATTGAACACGACTATATTGTTTTAAATCAGATACTTACGAGCTTCGATGCGATTGTGTTCCAATGTTCCAGCGAATACTCACCTTAGAAAGAGTCGACTCGGCAAAACTCACACTAACCACCTTACATTGTAATGTTCAAACCAATTTCTTTAGTATATATATATATGGAACAATGGAACACAATCGGGTTTAATGCTCTAACTCATTGATTTTGCTTGAAAAAACCCTGTTCTAATTGCATGGAACATTGCGGAACATTCGGAACAATCAATAAAATCAAGGACTTATGAACAACTGTTAATAAATTGCCATCAGCTTCAGCTTCAGCTTGCGTTACTATCATCAAGGGGAAACGATGGAAACGAAGGCAAAGAAAAAGCCCACCGAAGTGGGCTATCCTACAAACTACTTGCTACTTACATAATTGGAGTTTTGGCGATTTTCTCGGCTTGTACCATAAGTTGCAAGGTAGCCACTAAGTCAAAATTGCACTCCTTGATTTTCCCGCCCTCTTCAATCAATTTTGAAAGTTTAGCTACAAAATCCTTTTTACTACTCTCTACTTTATCCTTAGGGAAAGCATAGGATTTAACCCGATTGTAATAGGTGTTGAGAGTAGCTCTCGCATCCTTTTTGGCTTTGTTTGCTATCTCGAATTTATCTGAATAGCTCGCATCCTTAGCAAGATTTTCGTTATACTCTTTTGACCCTTTTCGGGGTAAGTCTTTTGCCAATGCTTCGGCGTGATGTTTTTTAATTACAGGGAGAATTGCGTCAGCGATAAATTGGGCTTTCACTTCATCCATCGCCTTTTCAGTCTGAAAGAATGCTAGAACATCAGACCCCATTGTCTGTAACTTTGTTTCTGACTGCTCTACTGCTTTTAATGCTGATTTAACACTATTAACTAAATCTAGATAGTTAGTTGTGCTCATGGTAATAACCTCACTTTTTAAAATATAAACACCTGTTAATAAATCTGACAGGGCAGGTGCTGAACCCATGACTTAATAATACCAAAATCAGGGAAAATACAAAGCATTTTAAAAACTTATTAACAGGTGTTCATAAATCCAATGACCCCCATACCCCTTTTTGTATTTAGGAGTCCCACCATCTCATCTAGCTTATTAATATGCACGTCCGGTATATAGTTTTTATATTCACTTTACAAAACACCCCCCTTGTTGTTTTTCTGCAACATACCCCCACCCCCTATATAAAAATTTTAAAGTTTATGCTGCACCGCACCAAATGTTTCTTATAATATACAAACCAAGGGGAAACCCTAACTAACTTAAAGGAAACTAAAATGTTTGAATTTGAAAAGCAATATAAGAACTACGAGCAAGCAGTTGGCCGTGTAATTGAGATGTATGAGTTTTGGTTCAATTCTATGACTTCAGCTGCAAAAACTTACTTAACTCCAAAAACCAAGTAAGATATATCCGTGGGGGCGTACATTTTTTAACCCGGCTTCACATACCGAGTATGACCCCCACACCAAAAAGTGCATGAAATTTCAATAAAAACGTGTATACAAAACCGCAAATTCTATACATATCGTAAAAACGTGTATACTCCACACATTGGAACTACATAGAGCTAGGACATATGCCTATAGTTGTTACGCCAGAAGTAGGAATACCTTTACCCTTTGACACAACAAAAGAAGAGTTAGAGGATTTCCGAGAGAAGGCACACGCACTGTTTGAGACGGTACAAGAACTAATTAGACAGGGTGCTACGGTTGCAATTACAGACCAGGACAAAGCTGAATCACATCAGATTGCGGCTAATGGACAACTGCCTCCCGTAAAAACCTTAACCCCAGGCACGATTGTGAATCTGGAGGCTATCCTATCTGAATGGGATCATGAGGTTCTAGATGCTGGGCGCCGCCTACGTAACTACGTTACAAACAAATTAATTATGGATTCAAACAATACCGACCCCCGTGTGCGCATCAAAGTGCTTGAGCTATTGGGCAAATTAAACAACGTTGGGCTTTTCTCAGACAGGGTAGAAATTAATGTTGTAAACCGTTCTATTGACTCAATTGAGCAGGAATTGGCTAAAACCCTTGAGCTCTACATGGGGAAAGCTGACGAAGTAGAGATTGAAAAAGAAGAGCCCATAAGTATTGGCGATATAGATTTAGATGAAGTTCTAGGTGAAGATGAGTCCGGAACTACTGAAGAAGGCTGAAGAAAGCCTACCTAATCTACCACCGGCTGTTCAGCAGAAGGTGGGGCAACTTATTGCCGAAGCGAGAAAGGTTAAAACCCACGAGCTGGCAAAAGAAGACTTCATGGCGTATGTAAATTATGTATGGCCTAGCTTTATTCATGGGCGACACCACGTAAAGATGGCAGCAGCGTTTGAAAGGGTAGCTAATGGAACAGTTAAAAGACTCATTATTAATATGCCTCCACGTCACACTAAGTCTGAGTTCGCTTCTTACCTTCTACCTGCTTGGTTCCTCGGAAAATTCCCCGGCAAGAAAATCATTCAGACGTCACATACGGCGGAGCTGGCGGTGGGTTTTGGTCGTAAAGTCCGAAATTTGGTCGACTCCGATGTATATAAAGACTTATTTCCTGATGTGGCGCTTCAATCCGACTCAAAGGCAGCGGGTCGTTGGGCTACTAATCATGGCGGTGACTATTTTGCTATTGGTGTGGGCGGTGCTGTTACTGGTAAAGGTGCTGATCTTCTAATTATTGATGACCCCCACTCTGAGCAAGAGGCTGCTTTAAGCGAAAGTAACCCCGAAATCTACGATAAAACGTATGAATGGTACACTTCTGGCCCTCGTCAGCGTTTACAACCAGGTGGTGCGATTGTTATAGTTATGACAAGGTGGTCTAAAAAGGACTTAACTGGTCAAGTTATCAAAGCTGCAGCCCAAAGAAGCGGTGAAGAGTGGGAAGTTATTGATTTTCCGGCTATTTTGCCCTCTGGAAAGCCACTTTGGCCTGAATTTTGGTCAAAACTTGAGTTAGAAGCCCTAAAAGCTGAACTTCCAGCAAGTAAATGGATGGCTCAGTATATGCAGCAGCCAACTTCAGACGTTTCAGCGATTATTAAACGGGAATGGTGGCAAGTTTGGGAACATGATGATCCACCGCAGTGTGAGTTTTTGATCCAATCATGGGATACGGCGTTTTTAAAGACCGAACGGTCAGATTACAGTGCTTGTACGACTTGGGGAGTATTTTATCAACCAGACGCAACAGGCTTGGAACAGCCAAATATCATACTTCTTAATGCTTTTAAGGAACGAATGGAATTTCCTGAGTTAAAGCAACGAGCGTATGCAGAGTACAAAGAGTGGGATCCTGATGCGTTGATCGTAGAAGCAAAAGCTGCCGGTTCTCCGTTAATATTTGAATTGCGGGCTATGGGTATACCCGTACAGGAATTTACTCCAAGTCGTGGTAATGATAAAATTGCGAGATTAAATGCAGTGGCAGATATTTTTGCTAGTGGTAGGGTGTGGGTTCCCAATACGAGTTGGGCAGAAGAACTAGTAGAAGAAGTAGCAAGTTTCCCTTCTGGAGAACATGATGACATGGTAGACTCGATGTCACAGGCGCTATTAAGGTACCGTAAGGGTGGCTTTATTCCTTTGCAGTCAGACTTAGCCGATGAAGTTAAAGAATTTAAATCCAAGCGTAATGCTGGGTACTATTAAGGTAAATAATTATGGCAATTGATAAAGCACTATACCAAGCCCCTGAGGGGATCGAAGCTCTTGCGGAAAAAGAAGTTCCTATTGAAATTGAAATTGAGGATCCAGAATCGGTCCGTATTGGTATAGATGGTATGGAGATTGAGATTGAGCCGGGTAAAGAAACGGACGATGATTTCAATGCTAACCTTGCGGAAGAATTAGATGATGGCGTATTAGCCAGCCTTGCTAGTGAATTATTAGGTGATGTTGAAGGTGATATAGCTTCTCGTAAAGATTGGATTCAAACCTATGTAGATGGTCTAGAACTACTAGGCTTAAAAATTGAAGAGCGTAGTGAGCCTTGGGAAGGTGCTTGTGGTGTATATCACCCATTGATGAGTGAAGCGTTGGTTAAATTCCAAGCTGAGACCATGATGTCTATTTTCCCTGCGGCAGGTCCAGTTAAGACTCAAATTATTGGTAAAGAAACACCAGAGAAAAAAGCAGCTGCTGAACGTGTTCAAGATGACATGAATTTCCAACTAACAGACGTAATGTCTGAATACCGCCCAGAAACTGAGCGTATGTTGTGGGGTTTGGGTTTATCCGGCAATGCATTTAAAAAAGTTTATTTTGACCCTACTATGGAACGTCAGGTGTCAATGTTTGTACCAGCGGAAGACATTATTGTCCCGTATGGAGCTAGTAATCTAGCGTCTGCAGATCGTATTACTCATGTGATGCGCAAGACAGAGAACGAGGTAAAGCAACTACAAATAGCAGGGTTTTATAGAGATATAGACCTTGGAGAGCCAGAGAACATACTGGACGAAGTAGAGAAGAAGATTGCCGAGAAACTAGGGTTCCGTGCTACTTCAGATGATCGCTACAAACTATTAGAGATTCATGCCAATTTAGATTTAGAAGGTTACGAGCACACCGACAAAGACGGTGAGCAAACTGGTATCGCTTTGCCTTACATCATAACTATTGAAAAGGGTAGTCAGGAAGTTCTTTCTATCCGCAGAAATTGGGAACCAGATGATAAGAAAAATACTAAACGCCAGCACTTCGTACATTACGGTTACATTCCGGGTTTTGGCTTCTATTGCTTTGGCCTCGTGCATCTTATTGGCGCTTTCGCCAAATCAGGAACGTCTCTTATTAGGCAGCTTGTTGACGCTGGTTCACTTGCAAACTTGCCAGGTGGCTTTAAGACCCGTGGACTGCGTGTCAAGGGAGACGACACACCGATAGGCCCAGGCGAATGGCGTGATGTAGACGTACCTAGTGGTGCGATGAAAGACAACATCATGCCGCTCCCATATAAGGAGCCAAGCCAAACATTGATGACCTTGTTAAATCAGATCGTAGAAGAAGGTCGCCGTTTTGCTAACACTGCCGACTTACAGATTAGCGATATGTCTGGTCAAGCACCGGTTGGTACTACACTAGCAATTCTAGAGCGCACATTGAAGGTGATGTCAGCTGTACAAGCTCGTGTTCACTATAGCCTCAAGCAAGAACTTAAGTTACTAAAAGGCATTATTGCTGCGTATACCCCAGAGGAGTATGACTATGAGCCAAGTGAAGGTTCGCGTAGAGCTAAGAAGAGCGATTACGAAAATGTTGATGTCATTCCAGTGTCGGACCCCAATGCGTCAACGATGGCGCAAAAGATTGTCCAGTACCAAGCAGTATTACAACTGGCGCAAGGGGCACCCCAACTATACAACCTCCCGCTTCTCCATAGACAGATGCTCGATGTTTTGGGTATCAAGGACGCGGCAAAGCTTATCCCAATGGCGGAAGACCAGAAACCGCAGGACCCCGTTTCGGAAAACCAGAATGTATTGATGATGAAGCCGGTCAAAGCGTTTGCTTACCAAGATCACAAGTCACACATCATGGTCCATATGTCTGCTATGCAAGATCCAAAGATTCAACAACTTTTGCAAGGCAACCCAATGGCTCCGCAGTTAATGTCTGCAATGCAAGCTCATATTGCCGAGCATTTAGGTTTTGAGTACCGCATTCAGATCGAACAGCAATTAGGTATGAATTTACCGCCGCAGTTTGATGAGTCTGGTGAAGAACAGAACATGAGTCCAGAAGTTGAAGCTCGTTTATCTCCAATGTTAGCGCAGGCATCACAGCGTTTACTACAGCAAAATCAAGCAGAAGCGCAGCAGAAACAAGCCCAGCAGAAAGCTCAGGATCCGATTATTCAGATGCAGCAGCAAGAACTCCAGCTTAAAGCTCAAGAGAATCAACGCAAAGTTCAGAAAGATCAGACTGATGCACAGCTTAAGGCAGCGCAGATTGAGGTTGAAAAAGAACGTATTGCAATGCAAGCCAAGCTTGAGTCAGCTAAAACTATTATGCAAGGAGAAACCCAGAAAAACAATACCAACAAACAGATGATGTTTGAAGGACTTAAACAGCTTTCTGCGCAACACAATAAAGAAACAATGAAGAAACAAGAATTGTTTGCTAAAGGGCTAGACAATGCCCACAAACACGCATCAACTAACAAGAAAGGTGACTAATGAACGTAACTGATGTTCTAGTGGACGAACTAGATAAGAAAGTTGAACAACTAAAAGATTGGATAGCCAGCGGACAGGCTGAAGACTATGTAAGTTACCAAAAAACGTGTGGCGAGATTCGAGGTCTGCTAATTGCACGGGGATACACATTAGACCTCAAACAAAACTTGGAGAACTCGGACAATGAGTGAACTAAACCTTAGCCAAGCAGTGGACCTATCTGCTGTGCTAAACAAAGAAGCAGAAGAAAGAGCAAGACAACTTCCGGTACCGCAAGGTTACAGAATTTTATGCGCAATTCCTGAAGCTGAAGAAGCATACGATAGCGGCATTATTAAGTCAGACGAAACCCGTAGGCATGACGAACTTTTAACCACAGTGTTGTTTGTTGTGGATTTAGGGCCAGATTGCTATGCAGACAAAACCCGTTTCCCAAACGGTCCGTGGTGTAAAAAGGGTGATTTTATCCTTGTACGCCCAAATGCAGGTACACGCTTGGTTATACATGACCGGGAGTTCCGCATCATTAACGATGATTCTGTGGAGGCTGTAGTTCAAGATCCCCGTGGTATCAAACGTAAACACATTTAAGGAGGCCGAACATGGCTGAATTTGAAAAAGTAGAATTTGAGTTTCCTGATGAAGTAGAAGCTAAGGGTAAACCCGTAGAAAAGGAAGAACCAGAGCTAGAAATCGAGATTGAGGACGATACCCCACCAGAGGACCGTAATCGCCGACCTGCTATGGATCAGGAAGCAGTTAAGCAGTTAGAAGTTGAAGTAGATGAACTAGACCATTACAGTGCTGAAGCTAAAAGCAAGGTAATTAAGATGAAAAAGGTTTGGCATGATGAACGCAGACGAGCGGACGCAGCCGAACGGGAGCAAAGAGAAGCTTTACGAGCTGCCGAGAAGTTAATGGCAGAAAACCAGCGCATGAAGGAAATGCTTGCTAACGGCGAGAAGGAATATGTTGCGGCAATAACAGGTTCTGCCGATATGCAGCTGGAAATGGCTAAACGGGCTTACAAAGAAGCGTATGATTCTGGTGATTCTGATAGGGTTTTAGACGCCCAACAAGCAATTACAGAAGCAACTTTGCGTTTGGACAAGGTAAAGAACTTTAAACTACCCCCTTTACAAGAAGAAAAATATGAGGTACAAAGAGAGGAACAGTACCAACCTCCGCCAAAACCAGACGACAAAGTAATGGCTTGGCAGGAAAATAATCCTTGGTTCGGACAAGACGAGGAAATGACTGCAGCTGCACTTGGCTTACATGAAAAGCTAAAGCGTCAGGGTGTCGTGGTTGGATCTGATGACTATTACGCAGCGTTGGACAAAACAATGCGAAAACGGTTCCCAGAGGAATTTGATGAGCCGGAAGAAGTAGCGGTTAAAGCAAAGGAAGACGCTCCGAAAGCAAAACCCAGCACGGTAGTGGCGCCTGCGACAAGAAGCACCGCCTCTAAAAAAGTCAAGCTGACAACGACCCAAGTGGCGTTGGCTAAAAAACTTGGCCTTACCCCAGAGCAATATGTCCGTGAACTTTTAAAAATGGAGGCCTAACATGGCTGGCAACAAACTTAGTAGAGAAGTAGATACCAGAGAATTAAATGAGCGCCCAAAGCAGTGGCAGCTCCCAGAACTTCTCCCAGAGCCCGACAAGCAGGCTGGGTATTCGTACCGTTGGATTCGTGTTTCTACACTTAATGCTGCTGACCCACGTAACTTGTCTGCGAAGATGAGAGAGGGTTGGGAGCCTGTAAGATTAGAAGAACAACCAAAATTTCAACTGCTAGCTGATCCAAATAGTCGCTTTAAGGACAATATTGAAATCGGCGGGTTATTACTCTGTAAGACTCCAACTGAATTTGTACAGCAACGCAATGAGTATTTTGCCAAGCAATCACAAAATCAGACGGACGCTGTAGATAATAATTTAATGCGCCAAAGTGACCCACGGATGCCTCTCTTTACTGAGAGAAAATCTACGACTAGCTTTGGTTCTGGTTCTTAAATTTAATTAGGAGTTCTTAAATGGCTTATCCTACCGTATCAGGCCCTTATGGGTTTCAGCCGATCAATTTGATCGGTGGTCAGGTATTTGCTGGTTCAACTCGCTTGTTACCTATCGCTTCAGGCTCTGGCACATCAATTTTTTACGGTGATGTCGTACGTCTAAACACAGGTGGTACATTAAGCAAAGTTTCAACCACAGCTACCGCAACCGACGCAGTTGGTATTTTCTTGGGTTGTCAGTTTACAAACCCATCAACCAAGCAATTGTTGCAACAACAGTATTACCCAGCTTCAACAGTAGCTTCTGACATTCAAGCATTTGTTTTGGATGATCCAGATGCTTTGTTCAAAGTTGCCGTAACTGCTGCTGGCGCATCTACAATTTCTGGTGTAACACAAGCAGCTATCGGTCAAAACTCAGCTTTGATTTTGACTGCTGGTAGCACAACAACAGGCGACTCTTTAGCATCTATTTCAGCAACTACTGGCGCAGGTACTGCATTACCAATGCGTATCGTAGCTGGCGTTCCTGAGACAGTTAATGCATCGGGTTCTTTTACTGAAGTGATCGTTAAGTTCAACTTCGGTGTCCACACCTACTACAGTGCTGCTGGCGTAGCAACTGCAGCCTAATAGGAGCTAAATAATGGCTATTTCACGCGCACAACTATTAAAAGAGCTCCTACCCGGACTGAATGCATTGTTCGGATTAGAGTATGCTCGCTATGGCGAAGAGCACAAAGAGATCTACGAAACAGAGACCTCTGAGCGTTCTTTTGAAGAAGAAACCAAATTGTCAGGCTTTACAGCTGCTCCAGTCAAAAACGAAGGCTCTGCTATTCGTTACGACAACGGGCAAGAAGCATGGACTGCACGTTACAACCACGAAACCATCGCAATGGGCTTCAGCTTAACTGAAGAAGCTATTGAGGATAACTTGTATGACTCATTGTCTGCTCGTTACACCAAAGGTCTCGCACGTTCTATGGCGTACACCAAGCAAGTAAAAGCCGCTGCAGTTATTAACAACGGATTTACCAGCTCTGCCGCTTATTACGGTGGTGATGGCGTTCCTTTGTTTTCTACAGCACACCCATTGGTTTCTGGCGGTACAAACAGCAACACACAGACAACTATGACTGACTTGAATGAGACTTCTTTGGAAGCCGCTGTAATTCAAATCGCTGGTTGGACTGATGAGCGTGGTTTGTTAATTGCTGCTAAACCACGTAAGTTAATTGTTCCTCCAAACCTCATGTTCGTTGCAACTCGTTTGCTCGAAACTGAATTACGTGTTGGTACAACTGACAACGACATTAACGCACTGAAGAACAATGGTTCTATTCCAGAAGGTTACACAGTAAACCACTTCCTAACCGATACAAACGGCTGGTATTTGACTACTGACGTACCTAACGGTATGAAGCATTTCGTTCGCACCCCATTGAGCAATTCTATGGATGGTGACTTCGACACAGGTAACGTTCGTTACAAGTCTCGTGAGCGTTATTCTTTCGGTTGGTCTGATCCCCTCGGTATGTGGGGCTCACAAGGCGCCTAATCGGTTCCTTGGCTTTACTAAGACCCCGCTCACAAGGCGGGGTTTTTTTCTTCTGCGTGATGCACCCTATGACAGTTTGCGCATAACACAATACATTTTTGCACTTCTTCCATAGCTGCAACAAAACAACCGTTGCTAACTAGTTTACTGACTAGATTTTCTTTTTCTGCTGGATTGGTGTGGTGAAAGTCTAAAGCTGCTGGGTGATTGAACCCACATTGTGTACATTTAAGTGTACGTTTAAATGCACTCCACTTAGCTTTACTTATTGCCCTTGTTTCTTTACTTTTAGCTATTATTGTTTCTCTATTTTTTAAATAGTGTTCACGGCTGCGTTGCTTGTGATACGCTTTTCTTACGTTCTCGTCTTTGTATGGCATCAGGATGTACCTTATATTTCCAATAGAGTGCGTTTTTGTAAGACCACGGATTAGAAGGAGTATACAGTTTAAATCCCGCATTGATTAAACTATTGCTGCTGGCAGGGTTATTTGTTGTGTCAGTAATACACCAATTCCATCCAAGTTTTCTTGCTTGTTTTAGACGAGCCTTAATTAATCTTAATTGCAACCCATTACCAGTAAACTCATCTAGTACACCTGCTCTACATAAATAACCTGTATCTGTCCACTTGATCGAGCGGACCAAACCCGCAAAGGCGACAGGCTTTCCATCCGCTGCATATGCAATCCACCAATGACCCCGATCTGTCTTGTACGGCGTATCCTGAGGAAGTATTTTCTTTTGAAGAAAAAGTAGTGTGGTTTGAACTGACGAGACTCTGAGGTCCACTTTTTTGACTGTGAATTGCATTTCCCATACCCCTCCGCTGATTTGTCTATTTATACCTATTTTACCTAAAAAATATTGCACAAAGATAAAAACATGGTATTATGGCTTATCTGGGTAAAACCAGCCTATTTGACTGTCCCAGCAGACGATATACCGATAAATAGGCTTAACTTGTATATAGGAGATCCTCATGGGATTCGCTACTCACCTAGGCCCTTGGTTACTGGGCACAAATCGCTATTCTACTGGCACAACTGCAACTACTTTAGCTAACACAGGCTGCACCGTTGTTTCTCAATCTGCTGACGTAGTTTATGGCACATTGACTGGCAACTTGATTGCTGTTCCTGCTGGTTCACAGATTGTTGACGTTAAAGTTGTTACCACAACTGTATTTAGCGCTGCAA
>Ga0209188_1000346_pt1 | contig 47380 bp, 46 predicted proteins | sample C_130625_EF_Meta_FD_187307 | JGI IMG/M metagenome (GOLD analysis project Ga0209188, IMG submission 187307) | Freshwater microbial communities from Lake Croche, Canada to study carbon cycling - C_130625_EF_MetaG (SPAdes) (version 2) | ecosystem: Environmental > Aquatic > Freshwater > Lake...
TTTTTTGATCACCTCGATACCACAAGACATTACCGATCCACAGCAAGCCTTTAGCGAATACCAATTGATTTAACTCATCTAAATAGTATTTGTGATCCAACAGCTTTTTGACTGGTGCGAATGCTTGCGCAACTACACCAGGTAATTTAGGAGCCCAGAGGTAACCGATTGCTGCAGTGAGTACGCCTAATACAACTAAGAGAAATACAGGCGAAGTGAATGCGTGCAAGGCCATTGCAATGGGGCCATGGAATTCATCTTCGAGCTCTTTCATCACTGGATGTTGAGCAATATCAATAAAGATAGAGTCGCCAAAATACGTGCCAAATAAGAGTGGCGTAATGGTATAGAAACCAATAATGACCGATGGGATAGCCAACAGTATTAATGGCAATGTCACTACCAAGGGAGATTCATGAGGCTTCTGCCCAGGCTCTAAACCATGATGTTCGTGCGCATGGTCATCATCCTGCTTTTGATGACCATGGTGCTCTTCGTGCTCATCTGCATCTGCATGACCCCAACGGGCCTTACCGTGGAACACATAAAAGTACAGGCGGAAAGAATATAAGGCGGTAACAAAGACGCTGGCCATCACGGCAAAGTAAGCAAAACCAGAACCAGGGAGATGACTGGCTGCTACCGCTTCAATGATGGAGTCTTTTGAATAGAAGCCCGAGAAAAATGGTGTACCTATTAGAGCTAGGTTACCTAACAACATCATCAAGCAAGTAATGGGCATGTACTTCCAAAGACCGCCCATCTTGCGCATGTCTTGCTCGTGATGCATACCCAAAATCACACTACCTGCCCCAAGGAACAAGAGTGCCTTAAAGAATGCATGCGTCATCAGGTGGAAGATGGCAACTGGATAAGCAGAGACCCCCAATGCAACCGTCATATAACCCAACTGGGACAGGGTGGAATACGCAATCACTCGCTTGATATCGGTTTGCACAATACCCAAGAAACCCATGAAGAGTGCTGTGATAGAGCCAATCACCAAGATGAAACTCAACGCCGCTTCCGACAATTCAAATAATGGAGACATGCGTGACACCATGAAGATACCTGCAGTCACCATGGTTGCCGCATGAATCAAGGCAGAAATAGGAGTCGGGCCTTCCATCGAGTCTGGCAGCCAGACATGCAATGGGAACTGAGCTGACTTACCCATCGCTCCGATAAATAAACAGATGCAAACCACTGTCAGCAAATTCCAGTCAGTACCCGGTAAGGTTTGTGCAGCTAAAGCCCCATTCTGGGAAAAGATTACGTCATAGTTGAGGGAGCCAGTAGTCGCCAGCAACAGACCAATACCGAGAATAAAACCAAAGTCACCCACCCGATTGACCAAGAAGGCCTTCATGTTTGCAAATACCGCAGATTGACGCTCAAAGTAGAAGCCAATCAACAGATAGGAAACTACACCCACGGCTTCCCAGCCAAAAAACAGCTGCAAGAGGTTGTTGCTCATGACTAGCATCAACATCGCAAAGGTAAACAGCGAAATATAGGAGAAGAAACGGTTGTAGCCCTCTTCACCCTGCATGTAGCCAATGGTGTAGATGTGCACCATCAATGAGACAAAGGTCACTACACACATCATGGTTGCTGTTAGTGGATCGATTAAAAAACCGATATCCAAGTTCAACTCACCTAACTCCATCCAGCGATAGACCGTACCGTTGAAATAGAAGCCATCCATCACCTGAACTAATACAAAACAAGACAGAACAAACGCAATCATCACACCCAAGATAGTGACAAACTGGCAAGGGCCATTACCAATACGGTTGCCACCCAATTTAGTCCCAAAGAATCCAGCAATCACTGAACCGAATAAAGGCGCTAACGGAATAGCGCAGAGGACGGGAAGAGTTAAGGTCAATTGCATGACTAGCCTTTTAAGTGGTCAAGGTCTTCAGCATTGATGGTGTCCACCTTACGGAAGAGCACAACTAGAATCGCCAAACCAATGGCGGCCTCAGCGGCTGCCACAGTCAAAATAAAGAATACGAATACTTGACCAGCCATATCCCCCAAATAATGAGAGAAGGCAACAAAGTTCATGTTCACCGCAAGTAGCATTAATTCAATGGCCATCAAGAGAACGATAATATTCCTGCGATTCAAAAATATGCCTACTACGCTAGTCGCAAATAGAATGGCACCCAGCACTAAGTAGTGCGCCAGAGTAATTGTCATTGCTTCCCCCCCCGACTATCCTGCTTAGCATTCATGTCAGAATCCATCTTCACGATACGCATCCGATCTGCGGAATTCACATTAACTTGATGATGAATATTTTGAGATTTAGAGTCTTTACGATTACGTAAAGTCAAGGCTACAGCAGCAATGATGGCCACCAATAGAATGACGCCAGCGACCTCGAAGGCATAAACATAATCTACGAAGATCAAGATACCTAGGGCATGGGTATTGTTGCTCGACATCTCTTCCAGCATCGGCTGAACTGGCGCATTGGTACCAATAAAACTTCGAATGAGGACAATCGATAACTCAAGAACAATGACTGCGCCCATTAAAAAGGCGACTGGGAGGTATTTTTTATAGTCGCGACGCAAATGCTCAAGATCAAGATCCAACATCATGACGACGAAGAGGAAAAGTACCATCACTGCACCCACATAAACGAGGATCAGAGCCAAACTAAGGAACTCTGCCTTGAGGAGCATCCACAAGCCAGAGGCGCAGAAAAAAGCAAGGACTAAGAACAGAGCGGCGTGTACCGGATTACGGGCAGTCACTACTCGCAGAGCAGAGATCACTAAAAGACCTGCAAAAGCGTAAAAGAATACCGCGAACAGAGTGGCTGGATTAAATGTCATATATATTTGCGCTCTTTTCGTTTAACGATAAGGTGCATCTGCTAAGCGCCTAGTGGCAATCTCTTTTTCATAATGATCGCCTACTGCCAACAACATATCTTTCGTGAAGTACAAATCACCACGCTTATCACCGAAATACTCAAAAATATTGGTTTCAACAATCGCATCTACTGGACAAGCTTCTTCACAGAAGCCACAGAAGATGCACTTTGTTAAATCGATGTCGTAACGGCTAGTACGGCGCGTGCCATCATCGCGCTCAGCGGTTTCAATAGTGATTGCATAAGCTGGACAAACAGCTTCGCACAGTTTGCAGCCGATACAACGTTCTTCCCCATTTTCATAACGGCGCAGAGCATGCAAGCCACGGAAACGAGGAGACTGCGGAGTTTTCTCCTCTGGATATTGAATAGTCACTTTTGGCTTAAAAAGATAGCGGCCTGTAATCGACAAACCGAGCAAAATATCTTTTAGCATCAAGCTATCGAGAAATTGAGAAATTTTCTTAAACATGATTGATCAACTTATTTCCAAATATTCCATGGTGATACCACCCATGCGCCAATGACAACCACCCAAAAAACTGAGATGGGAATAAAAATCTTCCAACCCAAACGCATGATCTGGTCATAACGATAGCGTGGCAAAGTAGCACGCAACCAGACAACACAGGACAAGAGGAAAAATGTTTTAGCAAATAACCAAAAGAATCCTGGTATGTCGCGCAAGATTGGCAAATCAACAATAGGCAACCAGCCACCCAAGAACATGATTGATGCAACCGCTGCAATCAAAATCATATTGGCATATTCAGCTAGGAAGAACATGGCAAATGACATACCTGAGTATTCAACCATGTGGCCAGCAACAATCTCAGACTCCCCTTCCACTACGTCAAATGGATGACGATTGGTTTCAGCCACGCCAGAGATAAAGTAAATGACGAACATCGGCAGTAATGGCAACCAGTTCCAGGACAAGAAGTTCAAACCCATACTGGCAAAGTAACCTTGCTCTTGAGAATGGACAATCGAACTTAAGTTTAGCGAGCCAGAAGTCAATAAGACCGTGACCAATGCGAAGCCCATCGCAATTTCATAAGAAATCATTTGGGCTGAAGCACGCATCGCACCAAGGAATGGGTATTTAGAATTTGATGACCAACCCGCCAAGATAACGCCATAAACACCAATCGAAGAGATTGCCATGACATAGAGCAAGCCTGCATTGACGTCAGCCAAGACCAGTTTTGCCTGAAAAGGAATCACAGCCCAAGCAGCAAAAGCCGGCATAATCACCATCACCGGCGCAAGAAAATACAGCGTCTTACTCGCTTGTGTAGGAGAAATAATCTCCTTCATCAGCAACTTCAATGAATCTGCAAGCGGCTGCCATAAACCTAATGGACCAACACGATTCGGACCCAGTCGGACATGCATCCAAGCAATCAGTTTTCGCTCCCAGAGCGTCATATATGCCACAGCGACAAACATGGGCAATACGATAATCACAATACGAATCAAAGTCCAAACAAGCGGCCAAAGTGATCCAAAGATCGCCTCGCCCTGAGTAGTGATGAGATTCAAGAAATGATTCATCTCGTCTTAAACCTTGCTCACAGTAACAGAACCAAACATCGAACCTAACTGAGCACTAGCCTTGGTTCCGGCAGAAATTCTAACAACGCCTTGCGCTAAATTGGCTTCTAATGTGGCTGGCAAATCGACGCACTGACTACCTTGCGTCACTCGTACAATGTCGCCCTCATTTAAGCCCAACTCAGTAAAGAGTGCTTGACCTAGACCTACTTGATTGCCGCGCTTCGCATCACGTGTTAATTGCAAGGCAGAGGAACGACGCACAATTTGATCACCAGCATATATACCAACATCCGACACACGTTCCAACCCATTTGATGGGGCCAGATTCATATTGGATAATCCAGCTGCAGTTGATTGATTGCTTAAATGGGCGCAGTAGCTCTCATCCATAGCATCACCTAATACTTCTTCGGGCATATTAAATAGGAAGCCATCTAAGCCAAGTAAGCCACCCAGCGTACGCAACACCTTCCAGGCTGGACGTGAATCACCTAAAGGCTTCACTGCAGGCTGAATGGTTTGAACACGACCTTCGGCATTCACAAAAGTAGAGACGGTCTCTGTATAGGGGGTGATTGGCAAAATGACATCAGCTACTTCCATAATGTCTGGGCTCTTAAAGGCGCTTAAGGCAATGACAGTATTGGCTTTAGCCAAGGCAGCACGCGCCATCACTGGATTAGGCAAGTCGGCATCGGGCTCGATATTCAACAAAAGCACCGCACGGCGATCGCCAGACAGAACTGATTCAACACCAGCACCATTGGCTTTGACTAAGCTAGCACCCACTGCATTCCCGCCCACTGGCAAGAAACCTAAAGTGGCGCCAGTTTGCTCAGCAATATACTGCGCTAATAAATGCAAGTCAGATGCCTGGGGATGAGCAATCGCAGCAGAGCCTAACAATACAGATGCAGTAGTACCAGCTAGCAAACTTTCAGCCATCTGTTGGGCTGCAGCGGAAACCGGCAGCGTGGATAAACCTGCAGGAGCAGCAACGGATTTCGCCTTAGCCACCGCAATGGCAACTTCACTTAATACGTTCAACCATCCACTAGGTCTAGCTGAAATCCCAATACTAGGAATAAGCCAATCATCACCACCTGAATCAATTCGCAGAACCTGCAAACCTTTTTTAGCGCCCTCGCGCAGGCGGACGGCAACCAAGGGCTGATCCTTGCGTAAGAAACTACCAATGACTAAGACACGATCAAGCGTACTTAATGCAGCAATCGGCATACCCAACCAAGGGGCAGATGCAGCTCCGCTAATATCAGTTTGACCTAAGCGGGTTTCAATCTGATTAGAGCCCAAGTCACGAACGATTTTTTGGAGTAAATATAACTCTTCTGTACTGGAAATAGGATGGGCTAGCGCACCGATCGCCTCAGAACCACTCTCAGCAGAAATTGTTTTGAGTGAATGGGCGACGTAATTCATCGCAGATTCCCAATCAGTCTCAAGCCATTGACCACCCTGCTTCACTATTGGCGTAGTAATACGATCAGCGCTATTTAAGCCTTCATAAGAAAAACGATCGCGATCGCTAATCCAACATTCATTAATCGCTTCATTTTCTAAAGCAACCACGCGCATGACTTTATTAGCTTTAGTTTGAACGGTGGTATTAGAACCCAAACTATCGTGAGGACTAACTGAACGCTTACGAGCTAATTCCCAAGTACGGGCAGCATAGCGAAATGGCTTGCTAGTCAATGCCCCAACTGGACAGATATCAATCATATTACCTGATAGCTCGGAATCCACTGTTTGGCCTGTGAAGGTTGTAATTTCAGAATGCTCGCCACGGTTGACCATTCCCAACTCCATCACACCAGCCACCTCTTGGCCGAAGCGCACGCAACGAGTGCAGTGAATACAACGGGACATCTCCTGCATGGAAATCAATGGGCCTACATTCTTATGAAATACAACACGCTTGTCTTCTTCATAACGTGAATTGGATTTACCGTAACCTACCGCTAAATCTTGTAACTGACACTCCCCACCTTGATCGCAAATTGGGCAATCCAATGGATGGTTAATCAGGAGAAATTCCATTACTGAACGCTGCGCTTCAACTGCCTTAGCAGAATGAGTAAACACCTTCATTCCTTGCGTAACTGGAGTAGCACAAGCGGGCAAAGGTTTAGGCGCTTTTTCTACTTCCACCAAGCACATGCGGCAATTAGCAGCGATAGACAATTTCTTGTGATAGCAAAAGTGAGGAATATAAGTGCCGATCTTGTGCGCGGCGTGCATCACCATCGAACCTTGCGGAACTTCTACTACCTTGCCATCTAATTCAATTTCAACCGTGCTCACTGTATGATGTCCCGTGCTCAATGTCTTATAAAGGTTTAGCAGAATCTAAGCAGCGCTTATGTTCTACGTGGTACACAAATTCATCCATATAATTCTTTAACATGCCGCGTACTGGCATTGCAGCAGCATCACCCAAGGCGCAAATCGTGCGGCCTTGAATGTTTCCGGCTACATCATTGAGTAAATCCAAGTCCTCAGGGCGACCTTGGCCATGCTCAATCCGATGAACAATTCGATACAACCAGCCGGTACCTTCTCGGCAAGGAGTACATTGCCCACAAGATTCTTCGTGATAGAAGTAAGACAAACGCTCTAATGCACGAACCATACAACGAGTGTCATTCATGACGATGACTGCACCAGAACCTAACATGGAACCAGCCTTAGCAATACTGTCGTAATCCATTGTCAAATCCATCATCTGCGCACCAGGAACTACTGGTGCAGAGGAGCCACCAGGAATGACTGCCTTCAAAGGTATGCCATCGCGCATACCGCCAGCCAGCTTCAGCAGATCAGCAAATGGCGTTCCCAATGGAATCTCATAGTTGCCTGGATAAGTGACATCGCCAGAAATGGAGAAGATTTTCGTACCGCCATTATTTGGCTTACCTAATTCTAAATAAGCAGGTCCGCCGATGGCCATAATGAATGGGACAGCAGCAAAAGTTTCTGTATTGTTAATGGTAGTTGGCTTGCCATATAAACCAAAGCTTGCTGGAAACGGTGGCTTGAAGCGAGGTTGACCTTTCTTGCCCTCAAGTGATTCTAAGAGCGCAGTTTCTTCTCCACAAATGTAAGCACCCCAACCTGGAGTGGCATGCAGTTGGAAGCTAAAGTCGCTTCCCAAAATCTTGTCTCCCAAATAGCCAGCGGCTCGAGCCTCTTCCAAAGCCTCTTCGAAGCGAGCATAGACATCCCAGATTTCACCATGGATGTAGTTATAACCCGTGGTGATTCCCATAGTGTAGCCACCAATAATCATGCCCTCAATTAAGGCATGCGGGTTATAGCGCATGATATCCCGGTCTTTAAATGTACCTGGCTCACCTTCGTCGCTATTACAAACTAAATACTTTTGACCTGGGAATTGGCGAGGCATGAAACTCCACTTCAATCCTGTTGGGAAGCCTGCGCCTCCACGACCCCGCAATGACGATGCCTTTAATTCAGCAATGATCGCGTCTGGGGCAACCTGGTCATTCAGGATGCGACGCAGCTGTTTGTAGCCGCCCCGACTTTCGTAATCCTTTAAACGCCAGTTCTCGCCATTCAATCCGGCAAGTATTAAAGGCTTAATATGTCTATCGTGCAAGCTACTCATACTGCAGCTCCTTCAGCACGAAGTTCATTTAACAATATATCAATCTTCTCTTTGCTCATAAAGCTACACATGCGCTTGTCATTAACCAGCATGACTGGTGAATCTCCACAAGCCCCCATGCACTCACCTTCTTTTAAAGTAAAGGTGCCACAAGGGGTTGTTTCGTTATACCCAATACCTAAAGTTTCCTTCAGGTAAGTAGCCGCAGTTTCGCCGTGGCTTAACTGGCAAGGTAAATTGGTGCAAATCACCAGCTTGTATTTACCAATCGGCTTAGTGTTGTACATGTTGTAGAAAGTGGCTACCTCATCCACAGCAATTGTCGGCATATCTAAGATTTGGGCAACGGTGGCAATCACTTCAGGAGAAACCCAACCCAACTCCGTTTGAGCCGCAATTAAAGCGGCCATCACTGCAGACTGCTTTTGGTCTGGTGGATACTTCGCAACATTGTGCGCGATCTCGGCAAGGGTTTTGTCAGAAAATTGAAGTGTGGTTGTCATAAATTATTCCTTGGCACACTAAATTAGCGGTCAATCTCTCCAAACACAATATCTTGGGTACCGATAATCGTGACCGCATCAGCTAGCATGTGACCGCGTGCCATTTCATCCATGGCAGACAGGTGCGCAAATCCAGGTGCACGAATCTTCATCCGATAGGGTTTATTAGCACCATCAGAAATAAGGTAGATACCAAATTCACCTTTAGGATGCTCAACAGCCGAATACGCTTCGCCATTAGGAACATGAATACCTTCAGTAAAGAGTTTGAAGTGATGAATCAACTCTTCCATATTGGTTTTCATATCCACGCGCTTAGGTGGAGAGACTTTATGGTTATCACTCATAACTGGGCCTGGGTTTGCTTTTAACCAAGCAACACACTGCTTAATGATGCGATTAGATTGGCGCATCTCTTCCATGCGCACTAAATAACGATCATACGAGTCGCCGTTAACACCGACTGGAATATCAAAATCTAAGCGGTCATAAACTTCGTATGGCTGCTTCTTGCGCAAGTCCCACTCAATGCCAGAACCACGCAACATGGGACCAGTAAAGCCCAACTGCAATGCCCGTTCAGGCGTCACAACACCAATACCCACCAAGCGTTGCTTCCAAATCCGGTTATCTGTCAAAAGATTGCAATACTCATCAACATTCGCATCAAAGCGTCCAGAGAAAGATTCAATGAAGTCCAACAAAGTACCGCTACGGTTTTCATTCAAGCGCTTGATAGCCGAGGCGCTGCGAATTTTGTTATTAGAAAACTGTGCCATTTGATCTGGAAGGTCACGGTATACCCCCCCTGGACGGTAGTAAGCAGCATGCATACGCGCGCCTGAAACAGCTTCATACATATCGAAAATATCTTCACGATCACGGAAGGCATACAAGAACACCGCCATTGCACCAACGTCTAAACCGTGACAGCCGATCCACAAGAGATGATTTAGCAAACGAGTTAACTCGTCATACATCACACGGATGTATTGGGCACGCAAAGGGACTTCTACTTGCAGCAATTTTTCAATTGCCATTACATAAGCATGCTCATTGGCCATCATCGATACATAGTCCAAACGATCCATATAGGGTACGTTCTGAATCCAAGTGCGAGTCTCAGCTAGTTTTTCAGTAGCACGATGCAACAAACCAATATGTGGATCAGCGCGTTGGATTACCTCTCCATCGAGCTCAAGCACTAGACGTAATACGCCGTGAGCCGCAGGATGCTGAGGACCGAAATTGAGGGTGTAGTTTTTAATTTGTGCCATAACTTAAACTAGGCCTCCGTATTGCTCTTCACGAACAATGCGTGGCGTAATTTCTCGTGCTTCAATCGTGACGGGCTGATACACAACACGTTTTAACTCTGGGTCATAACGCATTTCCACATTCCCGCTGATTGGGAAATCTTTTCTGAATGGATGACCAATAAAGCCATAGTCAGTCAGAATGCGGCGCAAGTCATCATGACCATCAAACAGGATGCCGTAGAGATCAAAAGCTTCGCGCTCAAACCAATTGGCTGATGCCCAAACTGGGGTTAAAGAAGCAACAATTGGATAAGAGTCATCTGGAGCAAATACGCGTACACGTAAGCGCCAGTTATGCTCTAAAGACAATAAATGACTCACAACACCAAAACGTTGACCTGACCATGCACCATCGCGGAAGTCTTGATAGTCAACGCCACATAAGTCGATCAATTGCTCAAATGCAAGCGAAGGATCATCACGCAAAAGCATGGCGGAGTCAAAGTAAGTATCTGCATTAACAACTACAGTGACTTCGCCAAGTGCAATTTCAATGGACTGCACTCGTTTACCCAGGGATTTCTCTAAGTTTGCGGCGAGTTGATTCAAGCGATCTGACATAACTTAAGCCTTCCGCGCAATCGTGCTCGTACGGGCGATCTTGGATTGCAATTGAATGATTCCATAGATCAGCGCTTCCGCTGTTGGAGGGCAACCAGGAACATAAATATCGACTGGCACAATACGGTCGCAACCGCGAACTACTGAATAGGAGTTATGGTAATAACCACCACCATTGGCACAAGAGCCCATAGAAATCACCCAACGTGGTTCTGGCATTTGATCGTAAACCTTGCGTAGTGCTGGAGCCATCTTATTGCACAAAGTACCTGCAACAATCATCAAGTCAGATTGACGTGGAGATGGACGGAAAACAACACCAAAGCGATCTAAGTCATAACGGGAAGCACCCGCATGCATCATCTCAACCGCACAACAAGCCAAGCCAAAAGTCATTGGCCACAAAGAACCATTACGCGTCCAGTTAATCAACTGATCCGCAGTAGTGGTTACAAAACCTTCTTTAAGGACGCCTTCTAGTGCCATATCTATCACTCCCAGTCGAGAGCGCCCTTTTTCCAGATATATACAAATCCAACAATGAATTCCATGAGGAAAATCACCATCGAGGCGAAGCCAAACCAGCCGATATCACGAAGTGCCACACCCCAGGGAAATAGGAACGCAGTTTCAAGGTCAAAGAGGATGAAGAGGATGGCAATGAGGTAATAGCGCACATCAAACTTCATACGGGCGTCTTCGAAAGCTTCAAAACCACATTCGTAAGGAGACAGTTTCTCTGCATCTGGCTTCGAAGGAGCCAACATTTTTCCGAGGAACATGGGGACCAAACCCACCCCAATACCTACAAGGATAAAAAGCAGAACAGGAAAGTAATTAGCGAGATTCAAAATAGCCCTGATTCGTTAGTCTAGTAATGCTTAAAGCAGCAAATTGTTGGTTATTCCACTACCTACTATTTTGGTTTATAGCAAAAATTTGCTACAAATCACTTCATTTTGGTGCCGACGGCGAGACTCGAACTCGCACAGCCTAAGCCACTACCCCCTCAAGATAGCGTGTCTACCAATTTCACCACGTCGGCATCTTGTAAAACACATCAATTCTACTGCATTGCACAACATCACCACCCCATAATTGAGGCAGCTAAAACCGCAAAATCCTATCTTTTTACTTGGGAACTGCTGGTTTAGTGGGATCCTGTACTGGCGCCACTGGAGCAGCAGGAGCAACCACTGGGGCTACCGTACCAGAGAGAACTCCAGGGCTAACTTCCTTTTTATTGCCAAGCCAGGTAATACCTAAAGTACTAATAAAGAAAACAGCTGCAAAAATAGCAGTTGCATGAGACAGGAAGTTGGCTGAACCACTGGCACCAAAAAGGCTACCGGAAGAGCCAGAGCCAAAAGCTGCGCCCATATCAGCGCCCTTACCCTGCTGCAACAACACCAAGAGAATCACAGCCAGAGCTGAAATTACCTGCAATACGATCAATAAAGTCTTAAACCATTCCACAGCTTATCTCCAAATAAAAAATCTATGCCTGACAGATGGCCAGAAAATCTTGAGGATTTAATGACGCACCCCCAACTAAACCACCATCAATATCCGGCATGGCAAACAATTCAACAGCATTATCGGGTTTGACACTGCCACCGTACAAAATTCCAACATGCGAGGCAACATCCTCGTTAAATTCTGCTAATTGCAAGCGTATAGCACGATGCATATCCTGCGCCACTTGTGCACTAGCAACTTTTCCTGTTCCAATAGCCCAGACTGGCTCATACGCAAGCAGACAGTCTGCCAGACGATCTTGTAATACGCCCACCTGCTTTGCAACCTGCGAGCAAACAATCTCCTCTGCTCTACCAGAATTTCTCTCATCAGCAGTTTCACCAACGCAAATGACTGGTGTCATGCCGCTGTCTAAGACCTGAAGTGCCTTATCAGCTACAGCCTCATCAACCTCTTGGTGCAGTTGCCGGCGCTCAGAATGACCTACGATGACATAGATACAACCCATCTCTTTAAGCATGGATGCTCCAACCTCTCCGGTATAAGCACCAAAGCTATGAGCGGATACATCCTGTGCACCCAAATTCAAAAAGGCTAATGAATGCTCTTTAATCAAAGAGGCACATTGGGATAGGTACGGAAATGGGGGACATACCGCATATTTACGTCCTGATGGCATTCCACTCTCCATGCCACGGGCAACGGTCTTGATCCAGTCTTGATTACTTTCAAGACTGCCATTCATTTTCCAGTTGCCGATAACGATGAGTGGTCGCATATGGGTAAATGATTATTTCTAAACAGTTAAAACAATTTTGCCAACGTGTTCAGATGACTCCATCAATGCATGAGCGTCTGCCGCCTGATCTAGCGTGAATGTTTTATAGATAACCGGCTTTAACTTGCCAGCATTAAGTAAAGGCCAGACATTTTCAGAAAGCTGTTTTGTAATTTGCTTTTTAAATGAAACTGGGCGTGGACGTAATGTCGATCCGGTAATCGTTAAGCGACGACGCAGAATCTGATTGGTACTCACTTCTGCCTTTGATCCGCCTTGAATTGCAATAATCACAATGCGGCCATCATCAGCTAAACAATCAATTTCTTTTTGCACGTAAACACCGGTAACCATATCAAGGATGACATTCACACCCTTGCCATCAGTTGCCTTCTTTACCTCTTCTACAAAGTCTTGTGTCTTGTAGTTAATGGCGAGATCGGCGCCTAAGGCTACGCATGCGGCACATTTTTCATCTGTACCAGCAGTCACAAAAACCGTATGGCCTAAGGCCTTAGCAATCAAAATTGCGGTAACTCCAATGCCACTAGAGCCACCTTGAACCAACAATGTTTCGCCTTCGGCTAATTGACCTCGCATGAAGACGTTGCTCCATACGGTATAAAAAGTCTCTGGTAATGCTGCCGCTTCTTGATCAGTAAACCCTTTGGGGTAAGGCAAGCATTGCGCAACAGGAGCAGTGCATAAGTCAGCATAACCACCGCCCTGAACCAATGCGCATACTTTATCGCCCACCTTAAGACCAAATACATTATCTGCGTGCGACAAATCGCCGCCGAGGATTTCACCTGCAACCTCGAGACCAGGAATATCCGATGCACCTGCTGGAACTGGGTAATGGCCTTTGCGTTGCAAAACGTCAGGGCGATTAATTCCCGCAGCTAAAACCTTGATCAGAATTTCGCCAGTCCCAGCAGCAGGAGCTGCTGGATCAGGGCGAGTTGCTGGCACCAACATATCTGGGGCGCCAAATTCCTTGATTTCAATAACGCGCATAAATACCCCCGCCGATGATTACTTAAGCAGTTTCGTCAGATGCAGGAGTTGCCTCAACAGCATCAGCAACAGCAACTTCAGCAGCGCCAGCTAAGGGAGCAATCGTGCCACCTTCATCAGCCATCGCAGCCTTCAGTGAGAGACGTAGACGACCGCGCTCATCAGCAGCCAACAACTTCACGCGCACTATTTGACCTTCTGCCAAATAATCTTTTACTTCTTTTACACGCTCATTAGAGATTTCAGAGATATGTAAGAGACCATCTTTACCAGGAAGAATGTTTACCAAAGCACCGAATTCAAGTAATTTCACAACCGGGCCTTCGTAGATCTTGCCTACTTCAGCTTCAGCCGTGATTCCTTCAATGCGTGCTTTTGCTTCAGCCATGCCTTCAGCGCTAGTAGAGGCAATTGTTACAGTACCGTCATCTTTAATATCGATGCTGCAACCTGTTTCTTTGGTCAAGGCCTGAATTGTTGCGCCGCCCTTACCGATGACTTCGCGGATCTTGTCTGGATGAATCTTGAAAGAAACCATACGTGGAGCATGAGCTGACAATTCTGTACGCACTGAACCCATCGCTTCTTGCATTTTGCTCAAGATGTGCAAGCGACCTTCTTTAGCTTGCGCTAAAGCTACTTGCATAATTTCTTTAGTAATACCTTGAACCTTAATGTCCATCTGGAGCGCAGTAATGCCGTTAGCAGTGCCTGCTACTTTAAAGTCCATGTCACCCAGGTGATCTTCATCACCCAAGATGTCAGTCAATACAGCAAAGCGGTTGCCGTCAAGAATCAAGCCCATGGCAACACCAGCAACATGAGCCTTCACTGGTACGCCAGCATCCATCATTGCCAAACAGCCGCCGCAAACAGAAGCCATGGAAGATGAACCATTGGACTCAGTAATCTCAGAAACTACACGAATGCTGTATGCAAAGTCTTCTGGGCTTGGCAATACTGGAATCAAAGCGCGCTTTGCCAAACGACCGTGACCAATCTCTCGGCGCTTTGGGCTACCAACGCGACCAGTTTCACCAGTGGCGAACGGAGGCATGTTGTAGTGGAACATGAAGCGATCGCGGTACTCACCTTCGAGCGCATCAATGATCTGTTCGTCACGCGCTGTACCTAATGTAGCCACAACCAATGCTTGTGTTTCACCACGAGTAAACAGTGCTGAACCATGTGTACGCGGCAATACGCCGTTACGAATTTCAATCGGACGAACAGTACGTGTATCACGGCCATCAATGCGTGGCTCACCGTTCAAAATTTGGCTACGCACAATCTTCGCTTCGATTTCAAATAAGATGTCATTAACAGCAACTGCGTCAACATCACCCTCTTCCTGTAATTTAGCAACTACTTCTTTAGTAATTTCTTTGAGCTTATCTGAACGAGCGCCCTTTTGACGAATCTGATAAGCCTCACGCAATGGCGCTTCAGCCAAAGCAGTTACCTTAGCAATAAATGGCTCATCTTTAGGAGCTGCAGCCCAATCCCACTCAGGCTTACCAGCTTCGCGCACTAAATCATTGATGGCATTGATGGCTGTTTGCATTTGATCGTGACCATATACAACTGCACCCAACATCACCTCTTCAGACAATTGATTGGCTTCAGACTCCACCATCAACACAGCAGCTTGTGTACCAGCCACGATTAGATCGAGTTCACTAGTAACTTGTTCTGTGCGAGTTGGATTCAAGAGATATTGACCATTAGCATAACCAACACGTGCTGCACCTACTGGACCAGCAAATGGGATGCCTGAAATAGCCAAAGCTGCAGATGCAGCGATCAAAGCAGGAATATCAGCAGGAACGTCTGGGTTAATAGACAACACATGAACTACAACCTGCACTTCATTCAAGAAGCCTTCTGGGAACAAAGGACGTAATGGACGGTCGATCAAACGAGAGATCAATGTCTCGCCTTCTGATGGACGACCTTCGCGACGGAAGAATCCCCCAGGAATCTTGCCTGCTGCATAGGTCTTTTCTAGGTAATCGACTGTTAATGGGAAAAAGGATTGGCCTGGCTTTGCAGACTTAGAAGCCACAACTGTACCCATTACTACTGTGTCATCCACGTTAACGATAACGGCACCACCAGATTGGCGAGCGATCTCGCCTGTTTCCATGGTTACCTGATGATTACCCCATTGGAAGCTTTTTACTGCTTTTTTAAACATAGTCATTCTGATCTTCTCCAAATTGTTCACGCAAAGCTCACATGAGCATTACGTTTGTCGTGGGATAAAGCAGTGTCACGACAACACTGGAGCGATTTAAGATCACAAGGGATGCCATTCCAGGGAGGCTCTGAATGGTTACCAGAAGCTCATTGGAATGACACAATCCCCTACACAAATAATCTTGAAGCGCCCAAAAAACATGCCATCTGCTTAAGACTGAATCTGCTAAGAAACAATCCTAAGAAAGATGGCATTGCATACCGATAAGAATTACTTACGGAGACCTAATTTCTCAATCAATGCGCGATAGCGATCCAAATCTTTGCCCTTGAGATAATCCAAGAGGCGACGGCGACGTGAAACCATCTTTAATAAGCCACGACGGCTGTGATGATCTTTAGCGTTAGCCTTGAAATGGGGGGTTAATTCATTGATGCGGGCTGTAAGCAATGAAACTTGAACTTCTGGACTGCCCGTATCGTTTGCGCTGCGCGCGTTGTCTTTGACGATTTCCGCCGTTTTAATATCAGCAACTGCCATTTTTATACTCCTTACTTGCGAACACCCGAGCTTTCACCCAATTGGTGCCGTGCATTTATTAATCAAATAGAACAAAAAAGCTTTACAAATCAAAGCCATCGAATTGTAGCAGAGCTAGCCCTCTTTTACAGCATTGGCAATAGTAATTTGATATGCTGTAGCATCAGATTTTACTTATTTAAGTCAATAAAACTTTTAAAATCAATAACTTATAAATTATGTCCTCATTCTACCGACCCCTCATCATCCTACTTTGCTTCGGATTTGGCCTTTTACAACCAGCCTATGCCCAATTTTCCAACCCCTTTGCCTCAGACAAAACCGTTGCCCAGCAGCGTCAAGAAATTCTTAAAAAGAGCGAAGAAACCCTCAAGCAGCTATATCAAGTAGAACCTAAAGCAAAAGAACTGATCGAAAAGTCTGCTGGGTATGCCACCTTTAGCAACTTTGGCATGAAAATCTTGATTGCAGGTGGTGGCACTGGGAGCGGAGTTGTAATCAATAAAGCCACTAAGAAACCTGTATTTATGAATATGGCAGAAGTTCAGGCAGGACTTGGGCTCGGAATTAAATCATTTCAGAATATTTTTGTTTTTGAAAATACAGCAGCTATGAATGATTTTATTAATTCAGGTTGGACCTTTGGCGGTCAGGTTACGGCTGCTGCCAAGCACGAGAAAGATGGCAGTGCTTATCAAGACGCCACTGTAGTTTCTCCGGGTGTGTTTATGTACCAACTCACAGACTCCGGGCTTGCCGCAGAAATCACCGGCAAGGGCACAAAGTATTACAAGAGTACTGAATTAAATAAGTAAAGCCTAAATACTTTGCGCAAGACCTCGGTAATTAAGGGGTCATTTGCGCATTGAGCTTAGCCTGACTCGGGTCATGCAATTTGTTTAATGCTGATAAATAAGCTTTTGCGGAAGCTGCAATGATGTCGGGATCCGTGCCAACGCCATTGACAATGCGACCCCCTTTAGCCAAGCGCACAGTAACCTCACCTTGAGATTGCGTACCTGATGTAATCGCATTAACGGAATACAACAACTGCTCTGCCCCACTTTTAGCTATCTCCTCGATGGCATTCAAGCTAGCATCTACGGGGCCATTGCCCTCGGCTTCAGAGCTCATTTCTTTATTACCCATACGGAAAGTCACCCGTGATTTGGGGCGCTCACCAGTCTCAGAGTGCTGACTTAAGGAAATAAATTTATAGTGCTCTCCCTCTTCTGATGCTGCAGAGTCAGACATAATGGCGATGATGTCTTCATCAAAGATTTCTGCTTTTTGATCAGCTAAAGTTTTAAAGCGAGTGAATGCTTCATTCAAATCTGCTTCAGCTTCTACGGTGATACCCAACTCTTGCAAGCGTTGCTTGAAAGCATTGCGGCCCGATAACTTACCCAACACTATCTTATTAGCAGACCAACCCACATCTTCTGCACGCATGATTTCATAGGTGTCACGGTTCTTCAAGATGCCATCTTGGTGAATACCTGAGGTATGAGCAAAAGCATTCGCTCCAACTACGGCTTTATTAGGTTGAACGACAAAGCCAGTAATCTGAGAGACTAATTTAGATGCAGGTACGATTTGAGTAGCATCAATACCGCACACCATATCAAAATAATCTTTACGTGTGCGCAATGACATCACAATTTCTTCCAATGCAGTATTTCCCGCACGCTCACCCAAGCCATTTATAGTGCACTCAATTTGACGAGCGCCGCCAATCTTCACGCCAGCTAAAGAATTAGCAACTGCCATACCCAAGTCGTTATGACAATGTACTGACCATACTGCCTTATCTGAGTTAGGAACACGAGTGCGCAAGGTCTTGATAAATTCGCCATACAACTCTGGCGTTGCGTAGCCAACCGTGTCTGGAATGTTGATAGTTGATGCGCCCTCATTAATCACTGCTTCAACTACTCTGCACAAGAAATCCATCTCTGAGCGATAACCATCTTCTGCAGAGAATTCGATATCCTCAGCTAAGTTTCTAGCGAAGCGAATCGAGCGTTTAGCTTGTTCTAAAACCTCTTCTGGAGACATGCGTAATTTCACGGCCATATGCAATGGACTCGTAGCCAAGAAGGCGTGAATCCGTTTTGCGTTAGCTGCCTGTAATGCATCGGATGCTCGTGTGATGTCCTTGTCATTAGCCCTCGCTAACGAACAAACAATTGAATCCTTAACTGCAGCGGCGACTGCAGAAATCGCCTGAAAGTCACCCTCTGAGCTTGCGGCAAAGCCCGCCTCAATTACATCTACCTTAAGACGCTCTAATTGACGCGCAATGCGGACCTTTTCATCTTTAGTCATGGAGGCGCCTGGTGACTGCTCGCCATCGCGTAAGGTGGTATCAAAAATGATGACTTTATCGCTCATTACTACTCTCCAGTTTTAAATGCTTTGTTACATATTTATAAATTCAATTTTATAAAACAAAAACCCCAGCTAGGAGCTGGGGCTGGTATGTGGTGGTTAATGAAGTCTTTTTATCTCATTAACTCAGGCCTTACCTGCCCCAAGCTTAAGGCTTAGTGCTAGCAGAAGGAGGCCAGTTAAAGGCGAGAAATTTATCAACATGATTTAAATATACTCCAAAAATAGCGAATTAGCTAAAACGCTTGCCGCTAAGTCTTTCCCAAGCCCAGATTGCATAGCCGGAGATAGAGTACACAACAAATAAGCCAAAAAGCGTCAAAGGTGGATTGGATGAAATAAGAACAAAGGTCAGAATCATCAATACCATCACGCCAAATGGCACGCGGTAGCGAACATCCAAGGCCTTGCCGCTATAAAAACGGGCATTTGAGACCATAGTCAAACCTGCATAAACAGCAATAAAGAAGGTAATCCATGGAATTGCTGTATCGCGTACAGGAATTTTGTTATCGTCAGCCAACCAAATGAATCCGGCCATTAATGCACCAGCTGCAGGACTTGGCAAGCCTTGAAAAAACTTCTTATCCACTACGCCAGTATTCACATTAAAGCGTGCGAGACGCAAAGCTGCCCCTGCACAGTAGGTAAATGCTGCTAACCAACCCCATTTACCCAAATCCTTTAACGCCCACTCATAGGCAACTAATGCAGGAGCAACACCGAAGGAAACCATATCCGCGAGAGAATCATATTGCTCACCGAAAGCGCTTTGCGTATTCGTCATACGTGCAATACGGCCATCCATGCCATCAAGCACGAGCGATGCAAAAATAGCAATCGCAGCGGTTTCAAAATGGTGATTCATTGCATTGACGATTGCAAAAAAACCGCAGAACAATGCTGCGGTAGTAAATGCATTAGGTAGCAAGTAAATGCCTTTACCACGTGGGCGAGGCTTTTCATGCAATTCTTCTACTTCAAAATCGATCCCATCACCCAGATTCTCTGACCACTCATCTTGAGTACGATCAGTGCGAGAGCTCGCTAAGCGACTACGATCGATACGGCCACGACGACGAAATGTTGGCACAGAAATTCCTAGTTCAAGTAGCTTGATTAATCCAAACCAGGCAAACGAGCCAAGGCTGTATTTGTTGCAAATACTTTATCACCAACAGAAACCAAAGGTTCCGCAATTAGGGGTAAATACACATCAACGCGGGAGCCAAAGCGAATAAATCCATAACGATCACCTGCTTTAAGGCGGTCACCAACATGGATGTAGCAAAGAATACGACGAGCAATCAAACCAGCGACTTGCACCAAAGTAACGACTTGGCCATTTGCGTCAATAACCACAGCATTGCGCTCATTTTCAGTAGATGCTTTATCCAAATCTGCGTTAACAAATTTACCAGGGAAGTATTGAATTTCTTTCACTACACCGTTTACAGCACTGCGGTTGGAGTGAACATTAAATACGTTCATGAATACACTAATTTTGAGCGCCTCACGACCTGCATAGGGATCAATAGTCTTCTCAACCACCACAATGCGGCCATCCGCAGGGGATAAAACCAGATCGCGCCCCATCGCTGGAATGCGTTGCGGGTCACGAAAGAACTGCAGAACAAAGATAAAGATGATCCAAAGAGGCCATGACCAGGTTATTCCACCAAGGTATTGAACCAGTAAAGTCACCACTCCCACTAGAGCTAAATACGGCCAACCTTCTTTTGCAATAATGGGATGTGGATACATCATCTTTATTCTGTGCCTTTTAACGTGCTTCTATTAATTTAGAACGTGTATCTACCTGCTGATTAGTTCTTGGTTTGATCCACTAATTTGTTCTTAGCAATCCAAGGCATCATAGCGCGTAACTTAGCGCCTACCACTTCGATGTCATGTTCTGCATTCAAGCGACGTCGTGAAATCAAAGTAGGCGCACCTGCTTTATTTTCCAAGATGAAGCTCTTAGCATATTCACCAGTTTGGATATCTTTGAGGCACTGACGCATTACATTCTTAGTTTCCTCAGTAACAATACGTGGACCTGTTACATACTCACCATACTCAGCATTGTTAGAGATAGAGTAATTCATATTGGCAATACCGCCTTCATAGATCAAGTCAACAATCAACTTGAGCTCATGTAAACACTCGAAATAAGCCATCTCTGGAGCGTAACCAGCTTCAACTAAGGTCTCAAAACCTGCTTTGATCAACTCAACCGCGCCACCACAAAGAACAGCCTGTTCGCCGAACAAGTCAGTTTCAGTTTCTTCACGGAAGTTTGTTTCAATAATGCCGGCACGACCGCCGCCGTTTGCAGTTGCATATGACAAAGCAACATCTCGGGCAGAACCTGATTTATCCTGATAAACAGCGATCAAATGCGGAACGCCGCCACCTTGTGAATAAGTGCCACGTACTGTATGACCAGGGGCTTTTGGAGCAATCATGATCACATCTAGGTCAGCGCGTGGCTGAACTTGACCATAGTGAACGTTAAAGCCGTGAGCAAAAGCTAATGCAGCGCCCTGCTTAATATTGCCATGTACTTCTTTACTGTAAACATCAGCGATTTGTTCGTCAGGCAACAACATCATGACAACATCAGCATCTTTAACTGCTTCGCTAACTTCTTTGACTGTCAAGCCAGCATTTGCTGCTTTGGTCCAAGAAGCGCCATCTTTACGCAAACCAACAGTAACGTTACAGCCTGAATCTTTTAGATTCAATGCATGCGCGTGACCTTGTGAACCATAACCAATGATGGTGACTTTCTTGCCCTTGATGAGGGACAAATCCGCATCTTTATCGTAAAAAACTTTCATGCTCTTTCCTTGTATTGAAAATGTAATTAATGCAGTAATTAGTTAAAAATTAAACCTTGAGGATGCGTTCTCCGCGACCAATTCCAGAACCACCCGAGCGGACAGTTTCCAAAATCGATGCACGATCGATCGAATCAATAAAGGCATCCAATTTGGCGCCATCACCAGTTAACTCGATGGTGTAACTCTTATCTGTCACATCAATGATGCGACCGCGGAAGATATCAGTAGTACGTTTGAGTTCTTCGCGTTCTTTGCCGACCGCACGCACTTTAATCATCATGAGCTCACGCTCAATGTGCGGGCCTTCACTTAAATCAAATACCTTAACTACTTCAACCAGGCGATTCAAGTGCTTAGTGATTTGCTCAATCACGTCATCAGACCCAAAGGTCACGATAGTCATACGCGATAAAGAAGGATCTTCAGTCGGTGCAACACTTAAAGTGTCAATATTGTAGCCACGCGCAGAAAATAAACCGACCACACGGGATAAAGCGCCTGGCTCGTTCTCAATGAGAATAGAAATAATATGACGCATTAAAGATCCTCGCTACCCAAAAGCATTTCAGTAATACCCTTACCCGCTTGAACCATAGGCCAAACGTTTTCTTCTGGGTCAGTCTGGAAATCCATAAAGACAGTGCGATCTTTTAGGCGAATCGCTTCTTTCAGCGCGCCTTCAACATCCGATTTCTTTTCAATAAGCATGCCAACGTGGCCGTAGGCTTCAGCCAACTTCACAAAGTCAGGCAATGAATCCATGTATGAGCTGGAGTAACGCTTGTTATAAGTCAACTCTTGCCACTGACGAACCATGCCTAAATAACGATTGTTTAGAGAAACAATCTTTACTGGGGTGTCGTACTGCTTACAAGTGGAAAGCTCTTGAATACACATCTGAATAGAGCCTTCACCAGTAATAGTGAAAACGTCTTTTTCAGGGAAAGCCTTTTTGATGCCCATAGCGTAAGGCAAGCCAACACCCATAGTGCCAAGACCGCCAGAATTAATCCAGCGACGTGGTTTATCAAACTTATAGAATTGTGCAGCCCACATCTGATGCTGACCTACGTCAGAGCAAATGAATGCATCACCACCTGTGAGCTCCCACAATTTCTGAACAACATACTGCGGCTTCACGATTTGAGAAGCTTCGTCGTACTTTAAGCAATCTTTTTTACGCCACTCATTAATCTGATCCCACCAAGCCGCAACCTTGTCACCATTCTTGCGCGGGCCAGCAGCTTTAATTTGAGCAGTCATCTCAACCAATACTTCTTTGAGATTGCCAACAATAGGGACATCGACCTTTACTCGCTTAGAGATAACGGAAGGATCGATGTCAATGTGAATGATCTTACGTGGATGACTTGCAAAGTGAACAGTATTACCGATGACGCGATCATCAAAACGTGCGCCAATAGCAATCAAGACATCACTATGCTGCATTGCCATATTGGCTTCGTATGTACCATGCATACCTAACATACCAACAAACTGTGGGCTTGTGCCAGGGAAGCCACCAAGACCCATCAAGGTATTAGTAACTGGATATCCTAGTAAGTCGGCAAACTCTTTGAGCTCTGGTGCAGCATCAGAAAGGATGACACCACCACCGGTATAGATGTATGGACGCTCAGCCTCTTGCAACAGTGCTACCGCTTTACGAATCTGCCCGCTATGACCCTTGACTACCGGGTTGTACGAGCGCATCTCTAAAGTTTCTGGATAAACAAATGATCCTTTAGCTGCAGATACGTCCTTCGGAATATCAATCAACACAGGACCAGGACGACCTGTCTGTGCAATATGGAAAGCCTTCTTTAATACCAGGGGAAGATCGTTAACGTCTTTCACAAGGAAGTTGTGCTTAACAACTGGACGGGTGATACCAACGGTATCAGCCTCTTGAAAAGCATCTTCACCGATAGCGTAGGTAGGCACGTTACCGCTGATGATTACCATTGGAATGGAGTCGGTATAAGCCGTGGCAATACCGGTTACCGCATTCGTAACGCCTGGACCAGATGTAACCAGGGCAACGCCAACCTTACCGGTTGCGCGCGCATAACCATCAGCTGCATGAACAGCTGCTTGCTCATGGCGAACTAGGATATGCTCAAACTTATCCTGCTTAAAGATTTCGTCATAGATAAAGAGAACGGATCCACCTGGGTAACCCCAGACAAATTCAACACCCTCTTTGTGCAATGCACGCACGAGCATTTCAGCACCAATCATTTCTGGAGGTGCTGCTTCATTATTTGTATTTGCTGAGTCTTTGTTAGCTTTAGGGGCTAAAAATTCGGCGCTGCTTGTATTCATTTTCTTTCGTCCTTTGCAATTTTCGGCAAAAAATTGATTGGTCTGTTCTGTCTCCTGCTTGTGGCCTGAGTTCGAACGGCGCTGCTACCGGAAAAAACCACTTCTTGAATGAGATTCTAGGTAGTAAGCCCTACATTCTATAGCAATCCCCTAAAATGACTCAATTCTTACTGAATCAGGTCTAATCCATTGCATGGCATCAGCCCAAGAACTATCTGACTTTCTGAGCAGTGTCGAGCAGCGCGCTTTTAAGCAGGCGGTCTACGCCGTGCGCGATGACGATGCCGCAATGGATATTGTTCAAGATGCCATGATCAAATTGGCTGAAAAATATGGGGATAGACCTGCTGGAGAGCTCCCATTGGTTTTCACTAGAATTCTGCAAAACCGTATTCATGACTGGTTTAGAAGGCAAAAAGTCAGAAATACCTGGGTCACCCTCTTTTCTAATATGGGCAAAAAAACTGATGATGGTGATGATTTTGACCCTCTGGAGTCACTCTCAGCGCCAGATGACAGTGAAATTCACCAAGATGGGGCTCATAAACTAGAAAAAAGTCAGCTTTTACAGGCTTTGGAGTCAGAAATATCTAAATTACCTGTACGTCAACGAGAAGCCTTCCTGATGCGTTATTGGGATGAGCTAAGTATTACTGAGACGGCCAAGGCGATGAGTTGTAGTGAAGGTAGTGTCAAAACCCATTGTTCTAGAGCCACCCAAACTTTAGCTAAAGCATTGAAATTAAAAGGAATTACGCTGTGAAACACTTTGAAGATCAACTTACCCAGACCCAAGTCGACCAATTCGGTAAGGCTAGCGCTGCCCTGCTTCGCCAAGGTACTCAGAGCATTCCTAAGGACATAAAAGATCGTCTATATGCCGCGCGCATGAAAGCACTTTCCCTTAGAAAACCTGAAAAGATTCGTATTCAGAAGCAAGTTTTAGCTGGTTCAGCTCGTAACTGGACTTCTGGTTCCAATGGAGTTTGGGATACCGTTGGTTGGATTGCGCCTTTGGTTGTCCTGGTTTTTGGTCTGATTGGCATCGCCCAATGGCAAGATGACTCTCGTATTAATGACATTGCTGAAGTCGATGCGGCTCTGCTATCGGACGATGTACCGCCTGATGCTTACGCGGATAGCGGGTTTATGGCTTTCCTCAAGAATGGACCTTTATCTGATTCTGACAGCACATCTGATCTATCCCACAGCAAATAATCGCAATAAATAATTTAACTCGCTTAATGTCATTGACAGCTCGAACGCAAAAAGTATGCAGCCTAGTGCTGCTCCTTTTAATTTGCACAGCTCAAGTGAGCCCAACATTGGCTCAAAACGCACCAAGCGCTCCTCATGCAAAAGCTGCCGCCATTCCTGAGAAAAAACCCGATGGTACATGGGAAGGTTTGAAACCAGCCCAGCAAAAAATTCTTGCACCACTTGAAAGCGACTGGGATTACATGTTGCCTGATAGTCGCAAAAAATGGACACAAGTTGCCAACATTTACCCCAAGATGAGCGCACAAGACCAAGAGCGCCTGCAATCTCGCATGGCTGGCTGGTCCAACCTATCGCAAAAAGAACGTCGACTTGCCCGTGAAAATTATCTTGCAAGCCTAAAGTTTCCTGCCGAGAAAAAAGCGGAGGCTTGGAGTGCCTATCAAAAACTGAGTGATGATCAAAAGAAGAAGTTGGCTGAATCTGAAAGCAAGAAAAAACCTACTGCAGCCAATGCACCAACGCTGCAGCAACACTCCATATCGCAGAAAGCCGCGCTCCCCGCAACCGTTTTGGCACCTAGCACTCCCGCACCAGCAGATAGCTCAGGATCCAATCCGGAAAGTAGCTCTTCTAATAACTAAGCAGCTCTATGACGCCTGCTGAATTAGCCGCATTACCCTCACCACAATTTTGGCGCCGTGTTTCATGCTGTCTTTATGAGCAATTGGTTTTGCTTGGAGTGATTGCATTTACTTTTCTCGTTCCTAATCTCGGTTTAGGAATTTTATTCGGCGTCTCATTACCTAGTTGGCTTACTTTTATATATCTGTATGCTGTATTAGGCATTTACTTTATTTGGTATTGGACTAAGTCTGGACAAACGCTTGCTATGCAAACTTGGCGAGTACGAATCATTGGGCAAGATGGTAAAAATCTAAACAAGCGGCAGGCATTTTGGCGCTATGTTTATGGTTCTCTCTGGTTAATACCATGCGTATTATTGCAATGGGCTTTTCATCTAGAGAAATGGCAGATTATTGAAATGCTATTCACTGTGGCGTTATTTATTTGGCCCATAAGTATTTATTTAGATCGCCAAAATATTTTGTATCGACAAAGCCTACCTGACCGTTTGGCGGGAAGCCGCTTAGTCGAGCTACCTAAAAACCTTGTAACCCTGCGTTAGTAATCTAATCAGCATCCTTCATTAAGCCTCTCGTAGACACTCGATAGCCGTAGCCTTCTGAATTTTTTTCTGAAAGCTGTATCCAGACGCAAGGCAGGCAAACGCACCAAAACCCAGACCCATCCATATTGCCTGTCCAAAAGCATTAAATTGAATTTCCATCACATAACGACCTAAGGCCCAGGCAGCAATACCAGAGGCAATGCCAGCAAGCAGTCCCGCCAATAATCCAATCATTACCAGCTCAATATTTGCAATGCTGGCCAAGGTGGAACGAGAAGCACCCAATGCTTTTAATAGGGCTGCATTTTTATAGCGATCGTCTTGGGTAGCTGCAATTGCTGACATTAAGACCAACACCGCAGCCCCGATCGTAAAGGCAAGCAATAAACCCAATACTGATGAGAGCTTATTGAGCACCTCCTGAATTTGCTGCAGTGACGCAGAAACATCCACAATCGTTAAATTAGGATATGTTTGGCTTAGTTGAAAATCCAAAGATTCTTGCGCAGGGGATTGGTAGTAGGAAGTAATCCAAGAGTGCGGCAACAATTGCAATTGTGCTGGCGGCATAATCACAAAAAAGTTCACGCGCATCGATCCCCAATCTAATTTACGTAAAGAGGTAATGGGTGCAGTTATTTTTTCACCAGCAATCTCAAAAGTGAGTTGATCCCCTAATTTCAATTTCAAGGTTTTGGCTATACCAGTTTCCATCGATATTTGAGGTGCATCACCTTCGATCCATTTACCTGAAGTAATCTGATTTCCCGATGGTAGTTGATCCGTATAGGACAAATTAAATTCACGATCAATTAAGCGCTTTGCATTCTCTTCAGAAAAATCGTTCGGGGTCACCTCTTTACCATTGATATCTACTAAACGACCGCGCACCATAGGATAAAACTGAGGACTGGAAACTCCTGCGCTCTCAAGGGAATTCGTCAGACCTTGTTTTTGATCGCCCTGAACGTTAATCATGAAACGATTAGGCGCATTGATTGGAATATTGCCCTGCCAAGCGCTTAAAAAATCAGCTCGCAGAAGTAACACTAAAAGTAGCGCCATTAAAGCAATGCCCAGTGCTGTAATTTGAACTACTGCCAATCCCGTCCTGCGTCCTTGTGACAAAATCACAAATCCAAGCGCAAAGCGATGAGTGCGTATTGAGCTGAGCATACGCAAAACACACCAAGATACAGCAGCAAAAATGGTGATTGCAGCGCCAAAACTGAGACAAGTCCATAAGGCCAGTTTCCAGTCTCGGGCAGCAAGCATGATTAATGCTATCGCAGCACCTAATCCACATAAAGCAGTCCACAAAGTAGAAATGGCGATGCCATCAAACTCTTTGCGGATTAATCGAATTGGAGAGACTTTTACTAAGCTGTAGATTGCAGGTCCTGCAAAGCCAAGTAACAAACACCAAGCTACTAACACACTCCAAAGTACGGGCCAAGGGGATGCTGACGGTAATTCAGTGAGAACTAGGTTTCCCAGAAGAAAAGTCAATACATACTGCCCAAGATAACCCAATAAAGATCCAAAAAGGGCTGCAATGAGTCCAAGTCCTAACAGCGTTTCACCTTGACGTTTGAGAATCATATTTGAGCTTGCCCCTAGGCATTTGAGAGCTGCACATACATCAGCCTGTTTGCGGGTGTAGCGATGCGCAGATAAAGCAATCGCAACTGAAGCCACCATGGCCGTTAATAAGGCAATTAAAGATAAGAACCGATCTGCGCGCTCTAGAGTTTTACGCATGAGTGGCTGTGCATTTTCGAAAGTTTCAATACGAATGCCTTTTAGACTCTCTTTAACTATATTTTGGTTTGCCCATCTTGAATATGAACTAATAGCAGCATCCGAACCCGCCAATAGCAATCGATAAGTTACCCTGCTACCAAGACCAATAAGGCCTGTTTCACTTAAATCTTGAAGGGACATCATGACTCTGGGAGCAAAGTTCATAAAACCAGCGCCACGATCAAGCTCACGCTCAAGGACCCCGCCAATGACAAATGTCTTTTTGCCCAGCACTATGGCGTCCCCTTCTTTTGCATGCAGACTTGCAAGCATGGCAGGATCTACCCACACAGAGCCTTGCTCTGGGCCAGAATCAAATAGCTTGTCTTGAACCTTAGATTGGACTCGTAGCGCTCCACGCAAAGGATATTGAGGACTTACTGCTTTAAGCGATGCCAATTTGCTGTGTGAACCAACAGTTGCCATGCTCGGGAAGACAATCGTTTGTGCTAGCTGTAAATTTTGCTTTCTTGCCTCGTCTATAAATACTGTAGGTAATGGTTGATCAGAAACAATGAGCAAATCGGAAGCTAATAGCTGACGGGCATCAAATGCAAAAGCCCTTTGCATGCGGTCCGCTAAAAAGCTGACACTACATAATGCGGTGACTGAAAGCGTTAAGGCAACTAATAACCACAGTAATTCGCTTGATCGCAAATCACGTCTTAAGCCACCGAAGAAACGATCAATTAAATTACTCAAATTGCCTGAATTTGCCCGCCATCAACACGCATGACAGTACCCGTAATGAATGAAGCATTTTGACTGGCTAAGAATGCTGCCGCATCACCATACTCTGTTGGATCACCATATCTTCCCATCGGAATTTGACGCAAACTGGCTTTCACTACATCCTCATAACTTGTGCCTTCACGTTTGGCACGCGCTTCATCTAATTGGCGCAAGCGATCTGTTGCCACTCTCCCCGGCATGATGATATTGACTGTAATGCCTTCGGCAGCCACTTCTGCAGCCAATGTTTTAGACCAAGCCAGCAATGCGGCACGCAAAGTATTTGAAATGGCTAAATTTTTGATGGGAGCAATAGCTCCTGAAGTAGTGCTAGTGATAATGCGGCCCCATTTACGCTGGCGCATACCAGGTAAAACGCGATCTGTAATAGCGATAAGCGATAAGACCATATCGTTAAAGCTCTTTTGCCAAAGCGCAGGGTCTTGGCCAGCTGCCGGCGTTGGTGGTGGCCCGCCAGTATTATTAATCAATATATCAATGGGACCGAATTCTTTTTCAACTTTTGAGACTAAGCTATCAATGACAGATGCATCAGAGAGATCCCAGCTAAGGGCAAGTGCTTGTCCGCCAGCCGCTTCAATGAGCTTTACAGATTGTTGCAAGCCTTCTGGATTGCGACCGGTTACTGCAACTTTGACGCCCTCTTTCGCCAAAGATACTGCCATTGCTTGACCTAAACCACGACTGGAGGCCATCACTAAAGCGACCTTACCTTTTAATCCTAAATCCATTTCATCTCCAAAATCTGTTTCTAATTATTTTTGATACTTTTAATCTAGCTGCAATCGCTGCTTGGCAACGACTTCTTTATAAACGGTGTATTCCGCTTTGATTTCTTTTGCAAAAGCGTCAGAGCCATTCACATTAATTAATGAGCCCGTATCCTCAATACGCTTTTTAACGGCAGGATCGGCAACGACCTTTTGCAGTGCTGCCGTGTACTTATCGACAATGTCTTTTGGCATTCCTGCTGGGCCTAGCAGTCCATAATAGGCCATCCGATTTACGGGGGCAAGGCCAACTTCAGAAAATGTAGGGACATTGGGCAATTGCGCTAAACGTTTTGGGGCGGCAACTACGATTGGAACCAACTTACCATCTTTAATAAACGGCAAAGAGGAGGGCAAATTATCAAAAATCATAGAGACTTGCCCACCAACTGTATCCGCTAATGCAGGACCTGCACCGCGATAAGGGATGTGAACAATAAAGACCCCTGTCAAACTCTTGAATAACTCGGTTTGTAGATGACCAATACCGCCAGTACCAGAGCTTGAATATGAGTATTTTCCAGGATTCGCTTTTAAGACTTCCATAAATGTTTTGAAATCTTTCGCTGGGAAAGATGGATTGACAGCAATGATATTAGGCGTTGCAGCAATATTGCTAATGGCCGTGAAATCCGTTACAGGATCGTATCCAATCTTTGGATTAATCGCGGGATTAGCGGCGGTAGTGGAGACTGTAGCCATACCAATGGTGTAGCCATCCTTAGGCGCGCGCACCACCTCAAGAGCCCCAATAGAACCACCCCCACCCGCCTTGTTTTCAACAATAACCGTTTGACCTAGCTGACGACCTAAGGCATCACCTACAGCGCGAGCAATGATGTCCGTGCTGCCACCTGGCGCAAATGGCACGACTAAACGAATTGGCTTATTTGGGAAATTTTGTGACTGCGCTGCCGCTAGAGAGCCAGTTGTAACAAGAATAATGGCACTGATCAACTTTAAAAAGTTGGCTGGTAAGGATTTCATAGACTTACTGACCTAATGGTTTTGGTAAATTGCCGGCATATTTAAAAAGCTGCGCCTCATATTCATTCAAAATCTGAGCCAGCGCCTCTTGTAGGCCTGACACAAGAGCCTCGGGAGTATTGTCTTTGAGAGCAACACGCTTGGTATAACGATTTGCACCAATCAGGGGATTGGCTTTACCGTTACCAGTTGCGCTTAGGAAAAATTCAATGCTCACCACCGCCTCAGCTTGCTTACGATAATCACCGTAAAACTCTTCTACTGTTGCTTGCAAATAATAGAAAGGAAAGAGACTGTTACTTTGGCCCACCGTTGACGAGAAAATATTGGCTTTATTGATCCACTGACGCTCAGCGTTTCCAATCATTTCAGCAGGAATAGTCGCATAAACGTTATAAAAATCTTTTTCATAACGTTGATCACCTGTTCGGTAGACCAAAGATCTGCCATCAAAAGGCGGCGTAACCGATACAGCCCCCATCTTCAGCCAAATATCTGTGCGGGCTTGGCGTGGAGCCGTAGTTCTATCCGGAGAAACCATCCAGGTTGCTGGACCTACTGGTGGTCTAGTAGGTAAGGAACAAGAAACCAAACCAGAGATAGCGAGGGAAAAGACTATGTGCTTCATCATTTCTTTGCTCCAGACTCACCAGCACCAGCACCCTGTGGTGTTATTTTTTTCGGCGGATCACTCCAAATGAGACTAGATGGTGATTGGCTTGCAATGCGGCTAAATTCGTTTAAATTCTCGCTAGCCTGCTTGATATTTTCCATTGTCAACACAGTATCGCCTTGAACACTAGTGATAGTCTGACGCAAGGAAGTGGTTGCAGCCACCAACTCACGCACCAGAAGACTGATTTCTTCTTTGTCGGTTGCTTTATTAATGCGAGCCATGATGACGTTTAATTGCTTAACAGATTCAATAGCACCTTCATTACCTTTACCATCGCCAGCCATCAAAACATTTAAATTAGCAAGCAAGGCATCGAATTTCTTTTGAGTGCCATCGATATTCATATCGTTTAAAGCACCAATTAATTTTTGTATACCAGCTATGATTTCATCTGCCTGATTTGGTAATGATGGAATAACTGAGTACTCAGGCTTCCAAGAGTAAGGAAGTGGTGGAGTAGCAGATGCATTTGCTACAAAATCAAACTCAATATAGTTCACGCCGGTAATACCCATAGACTTTACTCGTGCACGTAGATTATTTTTAACAAACTCGTCAATTTGATCTGGATTTACCTTATCACCAAAAATTTGCATTTGGACAACCACATACTGGCGACGATTGTGAAAAGGTATATCTCTTTCGTAGATATCACCAGATAGACCAATCATGGTTACCTGACCAATCTTCACTCCTCTGAATCGAACTGCAGCCCCAGCGTCCAAACCAGTTACAGATTGTTTAATATAGGTTTCAACCATAAAGGACTTTTGAAAGATTTTGCCCCCACCAAAAATGAGGATCACGGCAATCAGCACACCAATTGCTGCAAGCACAAAAACGCCTAGGCGAAAATAATTGGGATTTGAGTTATTACTCATGCTGCGTCCTTGCTCATAATACGATTGAAAAATTGATGCACTCGCGGATCTTTGCTGGTATCACGTAATACCTTAGGATCACCCTCGGCAATAATGCCTTTAGCTCCCTTATCAAGCATGATCACCTTATCAGCAATGGCATAGATACTGGCTAGCTCATGGGAAACAATGACAAAGGTAATACCCAGGTTTTTCGACAAATCTTGGATCGTGCTGTCGAGATCGGCAGAGGTAATGGGATCTAGACCAGCTGAAGGCTCATCCAAGAATAATATCTTGGGATCTAGTGCCATAGCCCGAGCAATCGCCGCTCTCTTTTGCATGCCGCCACTAATTTCACTTGGCATGTAAGACTCATAAGGCAAGAGTCCGACCAGATCAAGCTTACAGCGCGCCAATAAATCCATTTGGACTTGTGTCAACTGAGTATATTCCTGCATAAATAAGGTCACGTTATCAAGCAAGTTCATAGAGCCAAATAAGGCGCCCTGCTGATACATCACACCAAAGCTTGTCATGATCTTTTGACGCTCCGCACCAACAGCAGAAGTGATGTTTTGTCCCTCAATGAGAACATCACCTGCCAGAGGCTGGTAGAGACCAAATAGATTTTTTAGCAGACTGGATTTGCCGCAACCGGATCCACCGAGTATCACAAAAATTTCACCGTAATTAACAGAGAAATTCAGATTTTGCATCAGTACATTAGAACCATAACCCACAGTGAGGTTTTGAACATCGATTGCGAATGGAGATTTATTAGGCACGTCCATCAGAATCCAGTCTTATAGGAAATGAAGGCAAAGATACCGTCGACCAACACAATCAAAACAATACTACTGACTACAGCTCGTGTAGCTGAAATACCAACCGCAGCCGCACCATTCCCTGTTTGCATACCGCGAAGGCAGCCAACCGCTGAAACAACAACGCCAAATAGTGTGGCCTTAATTAAACCCGAACCAATATCTTCGATATCTACAGCAGAAAGCATGCCGTTATAGAAGTTTATAAAAGGAATGCCATAGATCAACATTGTCAACATTGAAGAAAAAATACTGACAATATCGGCAAACAAAGTCAAAATCGGCGCAACCAAAATGCCGGCAAGAACGCGTGGGACGACTAAAAAACGAATAGGGCTTAAACCCCCAGAAACCAAGGCATCTACCTCGCTATTGACAGTCATCGTGCCGATCTCAGCGGCGAACGCTGCTGATGATCGTCCTGCTAACAAAATAGTAGTAATTAATGGGCCCATTTCTCGCACAATCCCCAAAGCTGCTAAAGGACCAACAAAAGATACGGCACCAAACTGCTCCATACCGATAGCCGCCTGGAAAGAGAGAATCACGCCAATCAAAAAGGCTACTAGACCAATAATCGGTAATGCCGCTATACCCGCTTGTACTGCTGCATTAACAAAGTCACCCCAGCGCACTTGATTAGGGTTTCGAATAGACCAAGCTAAATCAGCTGCAAGATGGCCTGTAAAAGAAATGAGGCCAACCGCATCATCAATTAAATTCTGCACAGCCATACCTGTGCTAACCACAAAACTTCTTTTAGCCTTTACAGGCGGCACAGGAAATAAATTACTGATTGGGTTGAATTCATTTAACAAAGGTTCATAGCGAGAATCTAAACCAAAGACGTCAAACTTTGCACCAGATGTTGTTTGCGCTTCTTGAACGCTAATCAGAAACGCAATACCAGCGCCATCTAAAAAAGTAACTTTAGATGCATCAAAAGTAAGTAACTTGCTTTTGCTATCGCCCTGCTTAAGCCATGTATCTTGAGAATCGCGGATTTGGGACCAAATACCCCCCAAGGAATAGACGTTAATTACGCCATTGAGAGTTACTTTAGCGTTTTGGAGATTAAGCTGGGACCAGACCGCAACTGGATTTTCAAGGGAGAAATTAGACTTCGAAGTAGAGTTTGAAGCAATCATTTAATTACTATAAGGGACAAAAGTGAACTAGATATGAAATAGCAAGATTATTTGATTGGTTTACTAGAAGCTGAAGTGAAGCTCTCATCTCATTATTTAGAAACATTAGGCACAAGAGCATCAAATAAGAAATCCCTAATTTGGTGCATATTCAGAGCAAAACTTGAATATAAAAGATTAAGAGCTATCAAATAAATGTAACTTAAGCGCAACACACGAATTGTAAATTCGTCTTAACTAGGTTGCTTATGTATAAAGGGAATGTATGAAAAAAATTAGTGTTTAAATGCCGTAGCTATATTTTTATTATCCACACTTACTTACACACAGAGCATTTTTTGGCATCTAAGCTAAAGTCAGAATTACACAAGATCAGCCCCAAGGAAAGATTCAGTGAATACATTTGAATACATAAAAAGAACCATTAAAGATGACTTTGCTGCGCTCATTGGATTCCTCTCAGAATTTAAGTTTTTTGTGCTCTTCCTAGGTATTAGCTTGATGGCTCTAATTTATTTTTTAGATCCATTTCCAAAAAAAAGAAATTGTGATTGCCACAGGCTATCAAGATAGTGATTGGTACCACTTTGGGGAGCATCTCAAGCCATATCTTGAAGAAAAAAACATTGAACTTGAAGAACTTGTTACCAGTGGTGCAGTTGATAACTTTCAATTACTAGTAGATCCCAATACAAAAGTGAATGCAGCCTATACATATGGCGGGGCACTTACAGAAAATCAGGCGAAGCAAGTGTATTCGTTGGGAAGTATTACCTATGAACCTATATGGATTTTTTATAATTCTAAAAAAGTTGGAAAGATTACTAGATTCAAGGATATTTCAAATCTAGAGGTAGGTGTAGGTCCCAAGAAAAGCGGTTCTTTTCCATTGACCCAGACTCTTTTTAAACTCAATGGTATTGATATTGAAAAAGATCAGCATTTTCATTCAGATCAATTTGAAACAAATCTAGATAAGTTTAATAACGGTACTTTAGATGTCTACATTCTTGTATCTAGTATTAATGAACCGATTGTCAAAAAATTACTGAATACACCTAACGTCGAATTATTTAACTTCACCAATGCTGAGGCCTATCAGAAAAAGGTGCCCTATTTTGATGCCGTAAAAATGCCAGCAGGTTCAGTTGACATTGCAAAAAATATCCCATCGCAACATATTAATCTGGTTGCAACGACTATGTCATTGGTTGTCAAAAAAACCATGCACCCCGATTTACAGCTTGCTTTATTGATGTCACAGAAGCAAGTTTTAGAGAGAACTGAAGCTCTATTTTTTGGTAATCGCAATGAATTCCCTGCATATGTTGATACCCGAATTCCAATAAGCCCCGTGGCACAAAAATACATTACCTTTGGCCCTCCTCAGCTACTTCACTACTTGCCATTCTGGACAGGCTTATTCTTGACCCGATTCTGGCTTGTGATTCTCACAATTGGCGCTGCCCTGTACCCTCTTTCTAAGCTCCATTTAGGATCAAGAAAGTTTCAATATGAAGTTCATAAGTACCCAGGTTATCGCGACCTTCTTGAGATTGATAAGGCGATCACCCTAGACAACTTGAGTGAAACAAAAAAGTTGCAGTATCTGAAGAAGCTGGAGGAATTAAATACCCATGTATGTGGATATGAGGTGCCTATTGGCATGGAAAAAGAATACTTTCGCTATGTGAAATCTTTGGCCGATACAAGATTAAAAATCTTACGTCTACCCAAACAAAATCCGCCAAGCTAATTTATTACTGGAATTGATTAATTAGCCTTAATTTCCTTTTCTATTGAATCAATAAGGTATAAAAAGCCAAAATAATCCCCCTCTTTACCTGCAGGGGCTCCAGCTCTAATGACCTCATCCTTAATCACTGATAACTCTTGTGATAATTCATTTTTTTCTAGCTCAGTGAGTTTTGTTTTTTGCAAGCGCTCTGTGATGGCAACAAATTTCTGACTATGTAGGCTTTTTTTCACAGAATAACGAAATTCTCTTAACTTGATATTTAGCTTGGAAAGCGGATAAAAGATTGCCAACAAGGTCAGCAATAAGATCCAGGCTCTGTCAATAAATCCTGCCATCCAAAAAGGCAGATAACGTGCAGCATGGGGTGGACCATAGTCATAGAAATGTTCCGCTACGGGACTTATTTGTATGAGGGGATCAACATACGCAGGAAATTCATTTCTTTTTGCAAAAAAAAGATTTGTAGAATTTCGAATCACATCTTTGGTTGCCATTAACAAAGCCAATTGAACGTCTGGATGCATATCTCTTCGCACTACTAGACTGGCAGTAGTGGCAATCAATTCAACATCTTTTTTGGGAACTTGTTCATACAAATCAATCGAACCTGCTGGTAAAGTAACTGCCTCGATAAAACTCATCCTTTTTTGATAGGCATTTGCATATTTGTAATTAAATAACTCCACACCAGGTTGGAGTAAAAATTTACGAATTTCTGGGTCATAGGCACTAGCAACCCTGACTACTGCATCCAAGTTACCTTTAATAAAATCATTTTCAAGCTCTTCAAATGATTCAGATATGAAGTGCTTATTGTTAGTAACGTCAATTTGATTTAACTCAAACAATTTTTTTGCAATAAGATAGGAGCCGCTTTTTAGAGGGCCAAGACCAACTCTGAGCTGTGAAAAATTCGAGATATCATTAATTTCTCCAGTCTTACTTTTTCTGTAAAAAATCCATATAGGCTCGTAAGAAACACTGCCCAAAGAATAAATACCATCCATCTGCTCTTGATTTAACGCTCCCCCATATGTGAAGGCCACATTCACACCTTCGCTTTTATGAATTAATTTATCTACGTTATCAATAGCGCCATCGGAGGTAATGATGGAGGTCATCAAACCTCTTTCTTCTAACAAAAGAGATGCATTCTTGGCAAATGTATACCAATCAGATTGCTGATGGGCGGTTGCGATATTGATCTTTTTATTTGGAAAAGGATCTAGATAGAAAAACAAAGCAATAAGAGCGACTATGAATGCGACAAAAAGAAGTTTTGAGTCTCTAAATTCCTCTTTGATGGCAATAAATTCATCCTTGATGATGATTTTTAAATATTTAAAGGAATTCATTTATAGAAATTTATCAGCTAGATTATTTGCAGTAAATAAGTGCATCTTTTTGCTTATGTTACAGCCCTTTAACCTTGGTCAGAATTTAGCATATTGAATACTAAAATTTATGCTGAAATTGGGAAGAAAAAACGCCACCCTTAGGTGGCGTGAAGACATCAATCGCGTCTGATATAAGATGATTTGGTGCGGCTGGCAGGAATTGAACCCACGACCCCTTGGTTCGTAGCCAAGTACTCTATCCAGCTGAGCTACAGCCGCAACGTCCATAATTATGCCATGAAAGAGAAGAACTACATCACCCCCGCTGGTCACGAACGCATGAAGAACGAGCTCCTACAGCTCTTGAACCTTGATAGACCTGAGGTTGTTAAGGTTGTCCACTGGGCTGCCAGTAATGGCGATCGGTCTGAAAATGGAGACTATATTTACGGAAAAAAGCGTCTGAGAGAGATTGATAGACGCATTCGCTTCCTTAATAAACGCCTAGAATTTGCTGTAATTGTTGATAATTCCGCCCGAAAATCAGATGAAAACGATTCTGAACAGGTCTTCTTTGGGGCTACTGTGAGCTACGCCGCTCTCGAGGGATCTGAAGCTAATAAGGAGATTGTGATCACCATAGTCGGAGTTGATGAAGTGGATCTAGATAAAGGGCATGTCAGCTGGGTATCCCCAATTGCGAAAGCGCTCATTAAATCTCGTATTGGGGATTGTGTTTTTATACAAACCCCAACAGGCCCTTCTGAAATTGAAATCCTTGATGTTCAATATCTCTAGCTTTAAAACTTAAACAGAACGAGTGCGTGTCACTCGCATCACGTCGGGGTTAGAACGTAGGCTACGCATCACCTTAGAAAGGTGCAAGCGATCGTAAACCTGAATCGTAAAACGAATTGTTACCGAATCCTCTTTGAAGCGATCCTCCATAGAAACATTCATGATGTTGGAGTCTGCTGAGGTTACGCTACTAGCCACCCTAGCCAATACGCCTTTGCCTTGCCTAGTATCGATTGCTAGATCTACTTCAAACTCACGATTAAGTTCTTTGCCCCACTCAACCTCGACCCACTTATCGCTGTCCTTAGAGAGCATACGCAATGCGATAGAACAATCATTAGTATGGACTTGTAGGCCCTCACCTTTGCCGAGATAACCAATAATATTGTCCCCAGGAATGGGGTGGCAGCAAGTTTGAAAGTGTATGGAATTGCCCTCTTGGCCATCAACTAAAATCGCTTGACGCTGATGATGGTGACCTATCTCTTGATTTGGCGCAACCCAATCTGCAACCCCTAAACGCATTTGCTCAGCTCCGCCCACATCATCAATCAGAATCTTCAGGCGAATGGCCAGCTCTTGCGGCGAGCGTCTGCCTAAGGCGATATTCACACAAGCCTCCTCACGGGTCTTATCGCCTGTCCAATGCATCAACCTTTCCCAAATCTCGGGAGTAAGTAGTGCAGCATCAACACCCTGTTGGCGTAGAGCGTTTGCCAAAAGACGCTCACCCAACTGAAGTGATTCTGAATAATGTTTAGTCTTGAGTGAATGGCGAATGGAAGCACGTGCTTTACCGGTGCGGACAAACGCCAACCAGCCAGGATTGGGCTGCGAACTGGCTGAAGTAATGACTTCAACAATATCGCTATTCTTAAGCTCACTTCGTAAAGGCAACTGCAATCCATTAATCTTTACCGCTACACAAGTATTACCAAGATCACTATGAATAGAGTATGCAAAGTCTAGTGCAGTTGCACCTCTTGGTAGCGCTCTGATCTGGCCCGTAGGCGTAAACACATAGACTGCATCCGGGAATAAATCAATCTTGACGTGCTCTAAGAATTCTTGGGAGTCGCCACTGCTGTCTTGAATATCAATCAAAGATTGCAACCATTGGTGAGCGCGGTTTTGTACCTCGCTCATATCAGGAGAGCCGTCTTTATAAGCCCAGTGAGCAGCTACACCTGCTTCAGCAACCGCATGCATTTCAGTTGTTCTAATCTGAAACTCCACTGGAACACCAGAGGGGCCCAATAGAGTGGTGTGTAGAGATTGATAGCCATTTAGCTTAGGAATGGCGATGTAATCCTTGAACTTACCTGGCATCGGCTTGTATAAAGAATGCAAAATGCCTAGGGCGCGATAACACTCATCAATTGATTGAACCGTCACACGAAAAGCATAAACATCTAACACCTGAGAAAAACTTAAATGCTTAGCCCGCATCTTAGAATAGATGCTAAAAAGCGTCTTTTCTCGACCACGCAGATCCACCCCTAAATTGGCTTTGGAAAAAGCCATGCGAGAAGCTTGCAAAATCTTCTCGACCATTTCTTTTCGATTACCCCGCGCCCGCTTGACTGCGCCTTCGATAACCCGAAAACGCATTGGCATGGAATAACGAAAACTCAGATCTTGGAGATCACGATAAATCACGTTTAAACCAAGGCGATGCGCAATAGGGGCATAGATCTCAATAGTTTCGGCCGCTACACGGCGACGCTTCTCCATCGGCACCGCATCAAGGGTGCGCATATTATGGGTGCGATCTGCCAGCTTAACCAAAATGACACGGACATCACGCGCCATAGCCATAAACATTTTACGAAAGCTTTCTGCTTGCGCTTCTGCATGACTTTGAAACTCCAATTTATCGAGTTTTGTTAAACCCTCAACTAGCTCAGCTACCTTATTGCCGAACTTTTCAACTAGGTCTGCTTTTGTACAGCCGGTATCTTCAATCACATCATGCATTAATGCAGCCATGATCGATGGCGCATCCAATCGCCAAGTCGCACATAACTCAGCAACTGCAACGGGATGGGTAATATAAGGCTCGCCACTATGGCGATACTGACCTAAATGGGCAGCGTCAGAAAACTGAAATGCTTTTTTAATTTTTGAAATTTCATCGGGTTTGAGATAGGAGAGCTTTGAGAGCAATCCCTCAATAGAAACTACCTGATGCTTTAAGGGGAGACTGGGTGCAGATGTGGGGCCAAATAAATGACGGCTCGATTGAGCCAACAAACTGGCAATGATAGATTTTTTACCACTCTGAACTGAGTCATCAGAATCAATATCCAAAGTCTGAGCTTGATCTGAGCTTTGAGCTGAACCAAGTGAAACATCTTTAGGCGAGATGTTCCCTGCTTTTTCCGATGTTTTAACTATTCCTAAAGGGAGCTCCACACCGGAACCCCTTGATTAGAGTGGTACTTTGGTCAACATGTCACGGTCAGTCACACCAGCAGCTACTTCACGTAATGCAACTACAGTAGCTTTATCTCTGGACTCAACGCGTGGGGAGTGACCTTGTACTAATTGGCGCGCACGATATGTCGCAGCCAAGACCAATTCAAAACGATTTGGAATAGTTTTAAGGCAATCTTCTACAGTAATACGGGCCATGCTGAACTCACTTAATTTAGCTTCGATACCTATAGGATAACTGATTAGACCCCGAGGCGCCTTAAAAGGGCTGGATTTCTGGCCATACTGGGTCCAGAACGCAGTCTACTAGAGGCCAAGATATGCTTCAAATCAACCAATGCCTGATCAAATGAATCATTCACCACGATGTAATCGGCCTCATGGGCATGCATGAGTTCGACGTGGGCAGCCGCTAGGCGTCGTTGAATAGTTACCTCGTCATCTTGACCGCGCTTACGCAGACGCTCTTCTAAGGCCTCAATAGAGGGTGGAAAGATGAAGATCCACTGTACGGAGGGAATCAACTTCCGAATTTGTTGGGCGCCCTGCCAATCAATTTCCAGCATGACATCGCTACCCGCTTGCATCTGAGACTCAATCCAAGGTTTTGAAGTTCCATAAAAGTGACCATGGACCTCTGCCCATTCTAAAAAATGACCTTGGTTACGCTCTTGTAGAAAGTCTTCTTTTGTTAAAAAGCGGTAATCCTTACCGTCAACTTCCCCTGGTCTTGGAATACGCGTTGTTGAAGATAAAGATAATTTTAGACCAGTCTCATCTTTTAATAAAGCATTTACCAAAGATGACTTGCCCGCACCTGATGGGGCAACAATCATCAACATACTGCCTTGATAGGATGGAGTCATAGAATTAGTCATCAAACTATCAATAGATTACTCGAGATTTTGAACTTGTTCGCGCATTTGCTCAATCAGAAGTTTGAGCTCTAAGGCTGCTTGTGTGCATTCCTCAGATACAGACTTCGAGCTTAAGGTATTGGCTTCACGATTAAGTTCTTGCATCAGAAAATCTAAGCGCTTACCTACCGGACCTTTGCCAGCAAGTGCAGTATCTACAACCTGAAGGTGGGTCTTTAAGCGCGCGAACTCTTCGGCGACATCTATACGGACCGCATACAGTACAACCTCTTGGCGAATTCGCTCCATGAGCTCTGTGCCTGCTTTAGCCTGCTCTTGAGCTGCCAGTGCTTCAGCCAAACGTTCAGTGAGTTTTTCTTGATACTGAGAAACATATTCTGGTACCTTAGGTTCGATTGCCTTCACAATCTCACGCATCTTACTTGTGATGCTGTTGAGAACGCCAACCAAAGATTTACCTTCGGCATGGCGACTATCCATCAGAGCAGCTAGAGCTGAGCGTCCTGCTTCTACCGTGGCAGTAATCCAGCCATCTTCCTCGCCACGTGGCTCAGAGACAATACCTGGCCAACGCAGCACTTCTGCAATGCTTAATTCTTGAGCCTTGGGGAAAGACGCCTGGGCTTTTTCTTGAAGGGTGTACAGAGCATCTAGACGGTCACTGTTAATAGCGCCTAGGGCATGGGGATTGCTTTTAGCTGCACCTGCTGCACCGCTATTGACCCGCCATGCTGCTCTAAACTCGACTTTGCCGCGTGAAAGGTTTTGAGTAGCTATTTCTCGTAAGGCAGGCTCAGCCCCACGGCACTCGTCTGGAAGACGAAATCCTAAATCCAGAAAGCGGCTGTTGACAGCCCGACATTCCACCTGCAGATCAGCAACTACACCCGCTCCTAGGGAGACTTGGCGAGAAGCGCTGCCATAACCAGTCATGCTCGATATCATATGTACATTGTAGTTTCATTATTGAACTAAATCCGATTCATACCAAACCCACAGGACCCTATTTCCATGAGCACAGCAAACCCAGCCAGTATTGCCCGTCCCAGCGGCCGCAAGCCGACCGATTTGCGCCAGGTGACTATCTCCAGGGCCTTTACCAAGCATGCCGAAGGGTCGGTATTAATCACTTTTGGAGATACCAAGGTTCTCTGTACTGCCAGCATCCTTGAAAAGGTGCCACCTCATAAAAAGGGCTCCGGAGAAGGATGGGTAACCGCCGAATACGGCATGCTCCCCCGCTCCACTCATACCCGAAGCGATCGTGAAGCTGCCCGCGGCAAACAATCAGGCCGAACCCAAGAAATTCAGCGTCTCATAGGTCGCGCCATGCGTAGTGTCTTTGATTTGAAAGTTTTAGGTGAAAGAACCATTCATCTCGATTGCGATGTTCTACAGGCTGATGGCGGAACACGTACAGCATCTATCACTGGCGCCTATGTTGCTGCTCGTGATGCAGTAAACCAACTTCTCAAAAGCGGCACACTAGCCAAAGATCCAATCATTGATAGCGTTGCCGCAATTTCTGTTGGAATTTACCAAGGCGTTCCAGTTCTTGACCTGGACTATCCAGAAGACTCTTCATGCGATACCGATATGAATGTGGTGATGACTGGCAAAGGCGGCATGATTGAAGTTCAGGGCACCGCTGAAGGTGCAGCTTTCTCTAGAGCGGAACTTATTGCGCTATTAGACTTGGCTGAGCAAGGCATTAAAGAATTAACCCAGCTGCAAATTGATTCATTTAAATAAACTCATCTTTACTTAAGCTATGCAAAAAATGGTTCTCGCCTCTAATAATGCCGGCAAGGTAAAAGAGTTTCAAGCGCTATTGGCCACGCTGAACTATCAAGTGATTCCTCAAGGTGAATTGGGCATTCCTTCCGCAGAAGAGCCACACTTTACCTTTGTGGAGAATGCACTTGCCAAAGCAAGGCATGCAAGTGCAGCGGCAGGCCTGCCAGCATTAGCTGATGACTCCGGAATTTGTGTGCACGCTTTAAATGGCCAACCGGGAGTTTTATCTGCTCGCTTTGCTGGTGAGCAAGGTGATGATGCAGCGAATAATCAAAAACTCATTCAAGAATTAAAAGATCAAACTGATCGAGGCGCTCATTATGTGTGTGCCCTAGTTTTTGTCAATAGCCAAAATGATCCCGAGCCCCTAATTGTCCAAACCCGTTGGTACGGCCAAATTATTGAACAGGCAGCTGGTAGCAATGGCTTTGGCTACGATCCCCACTTCTTTTTAACTGAGCAGCAATGCACTGCAGCTCAATTAGATCCAGCGCAAAAGAACCTGATTAGTCATCGGGGCCAAGCATTGCGTGAATTGATCGTTCAACTTAAATCGCGCAACTAAAGTCTTGTGCTGAATTCAAACCCAAATAAAGTGAGCCTTACTGCATTGCCACCACTGGCTTTGTATATTCACTTTCCGTGGTGCGAGAAAAAGTGCCCTTATTGTGATTTCAACTCCCATCAAATTAAAGATGGTATTGCTAAAGCAGGCTTTGAGGAAGATCGGTATATCAACGCACTCATTACTGACCTAGAAACTGAACTTCCCAATGTATGGGGACGGCAAGTTCATAGTATTTTTATTGGTGGCGGCACTCCCAGCTTGCTCTCAGCCGAGGGAATAGACCGATTGCTCTGCGCAGTGCGCGCTCGCATCAACTTGGATCCAGATGCTGAAATTACCATGGAGGCCAACCCAGGCTCTATTGAAGCTGATAAGTTTGCGGGCTTTGCAAAAGCAGGGATTAATCGAGTTTCAATAGGGGTTCAGAGCTTTCAGGATGAACAACTGAAAGCCTTGGGTCGTATCCATAATGGCGAGGAAGCTCGGCGCGCCATTGAAATTGCAACGAAGCATTTTAAATCCGTGAACTTGGATTTAATGTTCGGCCTACCTAAACAAAGCCTAGAGGCAGCTAAAGCGGATGTTGTAACAGCACTCTCTTTTAAAACACCACACCTCTCTTTTTATAACCTTACCTTGGAACCTAATACATACTTTGCTAACTTCCCACCGCAACTACCAAACGATGATGAAGTAGATGCTATCTTTGAACAGAATTTAGATCTCCTCACCAAGGCAGGCTATCAGCGGTATGAAGTTTCTGCTTATGCTCAAAAAAATCAAGAGTGCAAACACAATCTGAACTACTGGCGCTTCGGTGATTACATCGGCATTGGTGCCGGCGCTCACGGAAAGATTTCTTTTCCAGACAAAATCACTCGTCAAGTAAGAGAAAAACATCCAGAAATCTATATGAAGGCCATGGAGACCAAGGGGAATGCCATCATTGAATCTAAGATTCTTGCACCCAAAGATCTCCCCTTTGAATTTATGCTTAATGCACTCAGATTATCTGATGGTGTGCCTACTAATACTTTTAGCGAACGTACCGGCCTGCCTTTAAATGTCATTAGCAAAGGCTTAGCTGAGGCTAGCAAAAAGAATTTGCTTGATGAAAATCCCAGTCAACTCAAAGCTACTGCATTAGGAATGCGCTATCTCAATAATCTTCAAGAGATGTTTTTGGATTAAAAGTCTTACTTGCCAGACCAGGTATGGGCTATTCCATTAAGAAATGCAGCAACACCATTCTTAAAGTCTGCACTTCCATAAGTTTCACTGATGAGATCATTGCAATCGGGCAATTGATTCTTAATGAGTCTTGCAAGAACCAGCTTGCTTGATTTTTGAGTAATAGGAGCTAATTGACTCAGTCGATCTGCGAGCTTATCTGCCTCTACCTCTAGTTGCTCTTGCTCATAGCTTGCCAAAAGATATCCTTGTTTGAGTAACTCCTCAGCCGATACCATTTCCGCTAATAACAACATTCGTTTCACGATATTGATATTCAAATGAGCTACTAACCAAGCAATGTTTCCAGCAGATAAGCAGTTACCTAAGGTTTTAGCTATCGGCACACCGAACTTGGCGTCTGGTGTTGAAATTCGAAAATCACAACAAGATGCAATGGCTAAACCACCTCCTACTGCCATGCCATCAATTACTGCAATGGTCGCTATGGGTAAAGTAGCGAGCGGAGTCAGATAGTCATCAATACCTTGCTCGTAGCGGACACCGTCTTGACCATCTTGAAAGCCAGCGAACTGAGCAATATCACTGCCAGATACAAAAGACTTGCCACCTGCACCCCTGAGGATAGCGACACGAACTGCGGGGTTTTGAGCAAGTTCTAGGCAGATATCTTTAAGCCCTTGATACATTGCAACCGTCATTGCATTACGAGCAGCTACATGATCAAAAGTAATGTAGGCAACATTTCCACGTATCTCAAATGAGACTTGTGCAACATTAACCTCTTTATCTTGATGTGCCATATAGTACTTATTCAGCTTTGATATTCAGACTCTTAACTAAACGCTGGTACTTAGCCAGTTCGCCAGCCAAGAACAAACTAAACGCTGCTGGTGTTGCAGGGCCTTCTGGTTGTAAGCCTTGAGAATCTAGTGTCTTTTTAATTTGCGGATCGGCCATCGCTGCTTTAACTGCCTGGTCAATCTTATTCACTACCGCTGGATCCATACCCTTTGGACCCATGATGGAGTACCAGTTGGTTACATCAAAACCAGTAATACCTACTTCATTAAATGTAGGTACGCTTGGAAGGATGGATAAACGCTTAGGAGTAGATATGGCCAAAGCCTTCAAGCTGCCGTCTTTTATTTGCTGCAAGTTTGGAGGCAAGGTATCAAAATTCATGGTGATCTGGCCACCAAGTAAATCAATGATAGCTTGACCGCTACCCTTATAAGGAACGTGGTTGATTTGGATGCCAGCAATCTTGGCAAATAAAGCGCCTGCTAAATGCTGAGTACTTCCAATTCCAGAAGAGCCATAAGTCATTTGACCTGGATTAGCTTTTGCCAATGAAATAAGTTGCGATACAGAGTTCACAGGCAAAGAAGCTTTCACTACCAAAACGTTAGGTACGTAGCCTAAATAAGTAATGGGCGTGAAATCTGTAGCAGGATTGTAAGGAACGTTTGTTAAAACAAATGGAGCGATTGCATTGGAATTGGAATGTCCTACAAGCAAGGTATAACCATCTGGATTTGCCTTGGCAATTTGATCGGCCGCAATCGTTCCTGCCGCGCCTGATTTGTTTTCTACAATCACACTCTGACCAAGAATCTCACCCATCTTTGGGGCAAGAGCACGGGCAACAATATCAGTGCCACCACCAGGTGCAAATCCAACAATCAATCGAATTGGTTTAGTTGGAAATGCCTGCTGTCCAAGGGCAAAGAAAGAGCTTGTGACTAAGGTAAATGCGAGTAAGCTACGAACAACCCACTGATGTGATTTAAGCAAGATACAGTCTCCAGATAATTTTTATTGTGTTTGATACCATTGGTGATCAATTCTAAACATATAAGAACAATCGAGACAATGCCGAAAACACCTAGTAAGGACCCTATTGTTGGGGTTCGTGAGCATTCTTCTAAGCCATTACCCCTCGCTGGTGTCCGCGTTCTTGACGTGAGTCAGGTTATGGCTGGCCCTTACTGTTGCATGCTATTGGCAGACTTAGGTGCGGATGTCATCAAAATTGAGCCCCCTGGAACAGGTGATCAAACCCGTGGCGCAATGGGGTTCAAGATGAAGGGCTCAGACAGCATGGGCTTTCTGAATATGAATCGCAATAAACGCAGTCTGACCTTAAATCTCAAAACTGAAGCAGGTAAAAAAGTATTTTTTGAATTAGTAAAAACTGCTGATATTTTGGTGGAAAACTATCGCCCTGGAGTGATGAAGAAACTGGGGATTGATTACCCTTCTTTACAAGCCATTAATCCAGGTTTGGTATATGCCAGCATTTCTGGCTTTGGACAAAC
>Ga0209188_1000347_pt1 | contig 47361 bp, 36 predicted proteins | sample C_130625_EF_Meta_FD_187307 | JGI IMG/M metagenome (GOLD analysis project Ga0209188, IMG submission 187307) | Freshwater microbial communities from Lake Croche, Canada to study carbon cycling - C_130625_EF_MetaG (SPAdes) (version 2) | ecosystem: Environmental > Aquatic > Freshwater > Lake...
GAAGATTTAAATTGGCACCTTTAGGTGCCATTTAATTCATTCAATGGGATTACTGTTACCGATAAATGAATTAATAGTACCACAGCCCTTGGCTGTGTGTACCATTTTAAATCTTCATCGGTGTAAATCTTCATCGGTGTAAATGTATTCATCGGTGTAAATTTTCATGTAGAGAACTATACAAAAATCGCATTTGGGTCAACCAAGACGTCATTAATAGTTGAAACTTCATTCCTACTGTTGAATAAAAAGGGACAAGCTGTATAAGCAATCAACCGTTTTTCTTTTATGGCTTTTGATATTACAACATCAATCGGGTCTTTTATAATTTTCGATTCATTTATTAATTTGTCGATACTCTTGTTTTTAATCAACAGGGCCATATTTCCATAAATCGGTTTATCTTCTTCAACTAAACATACGCCTTTTTTCTTTTCTTCACCGCGATTACCACTACTGTTTTCTAAAAACAGCAGGTCAAAGTCGTGTCCATCTAAATCACGAATCATTTCAGATAATCTATCTTCAATATTATCGATTTCCGGCAAAATCGTAAAATCGTCTTCCAACAGAACGCTGTATCCATTTTTAGGTCCATAAGCCTTTATTGTTTGATAGGTTTTAACATGGCTCATAAAACAGCCAATCACTCTTTTCCTTCCTCGTTCATCTGATTTAAATTCTTGGTGAATATTGTCATGTTCGTCTAAATCTAAATCGTCGCCAAAAACTGCTTCAATATATATAATCTTTTTTTTCATTTTCGCCTGTTGTGTTTCAATATTTTTTAATCGGTTTTCGTGGCCTAAAGTAATTACATAGAAATCAATCGGTGTTTCTTCTTCAAAAGGTTCAAACACATATGGATTAAAAAAAATAAACATGGCAAGGGTAAAAGTCAATATTAAAACGATAAATACAACAGCTGTTGTATTCAAAACTTTTTTGGAAAAAAATCGAGTTATACCTCTCATGTTTAATATAGGGGGACATTTTCACATCATGTTTACACCTTTGAAGATTTACACCGATTTACACCGAAAAATGAATTAATTTATTCAAATGTGTAAATTGGCTTTTGAAAGGAACCATTTATTTTTACATGGATAAATGTAAAAATAAAAAACAAAAGGTGTAATATACACAGGAGTTACAAATAAATTTTCACACTGTAATAAATTTTCACACTGTAATAAATTTTCACGCTGTAATATTTCACGCTGTAATATATCGCGGAACAATATTAATCGTCTGTAGTTCCTGTGATAATAATTTATAAGTATATGGAACTTCTATTCTAGCGAATTCGGTTCTGTTTTGACACGTGTTGCATAAATGCATAATCATTCCTTCCAAACAGTCGGGTTTCTTCATCTTGCCATCATTGTAACTGGCTACCATACCACATGTTTTGCATACATGCATAGTATATTTATCCGATGCATCCATTAATCGGTCTTTACAGAATTCTGGCATTCCATGTGCAATCATTACATCGCGCTCCATTTCACCAATACGGAATCCGCCATCACGACATCTACCTTCTGCCGGTTGTCGAGTCAAGTTAACCATAGGCCCAATAGAACGACTGTGTTGTTTATCATTGACCATATGTTTTAATCGCTGATAAAAGACGGGGCCCATAAACACACTCATTTCCATCTGTTTCCCTGTAGTACCGTCATACATGATTTCATTGCCATAACTTTCGAATCCCAACTTTTGTAATTCAGCTGAAATATTCGTTACAGTCAAATCCTCGTTAAAAGCTGTTCCATCTCCAAACATTCCTAATTCAACCAAGACTTTTCCCAACAGGGTCTCTTTTAATTGTGCAATCGTCATTCTGGAGGGAATTGCGTGTGGGTTTAAAATAAGGTCAGGGCGCATTCCATTCTTGGTAAAGGGCATGTCTTGTTCCGGGATAAGATTTCCAAGTGTCCCTTTTTGACTGGAACGCGAGTTCCCTGATAAAAATGCGGGAGAATAAGGCGTTTCGCGGAAATAATACAGGTGACTTGTAGGCATATCGACACAATACACTTTTCCTGAATAGTAAATATGGCGAATATCCCCCTTTGTTACAAAGGCAGAAACAGCTGGTTTACTCAAGGTTATATTCACAACAAATCCAGTCTGTTGCAATTGAACACGTCCGGTTCCTCCAGCGTGTATAGCAAGACGCATTACATCATTTGCTAAAGATTGACAAGGTGTTGTATACACGGTTGTAACCTCTGTCGTGTTTTTTAACAGGGCTTCCATTAATATTCCACATTGACGTTGAGACATTCGCCACACGTATTTTGGGAAAACATCCTGTTTTAATTTTAGAGCCATATATAAATTCTTGTACTTTCTCTCGCGGTTTATACCAGATTGTGTGGTATTAAAATACAAACCCAATAAAGGAAGCCATTCGTCCATATAGACACTATCGTTTGTTCCTGGAACGAATGTTAAATCAAAGAACCCATTAGACAACACCTGTTGAAACTCTGCTCCTTTCCATTTAGATTCGTTCAATTCTTTTTCAACATCTTCAGCCTTTTTAAGTTCATACTCTTCTTCCCAACAGGGTATGCCATTTGTTTCAAGAGTGGTTGTCTTTGGACGAATATATAGGTTGTGATTCGGAGTGCAAATCATATGTACTTGAGACTGCATCTCAATAAGTGGCCCTTCATAGTCGTATATAAATTTTTCCTTTGGGTATTCATACAATATTTCACCTTTTGAAGATAAAGTAGCTACACGGTGTTTTGTAATGTCTAATGAGTAGAAATCAATCCACCCAGCGTCTGTTAGCAATTGCTGAGTTGGAAGACAACAGGCGAATTTGTCGCCAATTACAGGTTTTCTAAAAATACGAGTGCGAGTTTTCGCAAAATTGTATCCGTCTCCATTACGACCTGTAATATTGCGGTCTATATAAGTCTCTTCAGTCGTTCGGAAGACTCTGCTCTGGTCTTCGTATTTTATGATTTTGGACGGGTCATTACGATTTTCTTTAATGGGTGTAATTTTCGCGATTAAAATGTCGCGGTTTTCCACCAATGTATTTTCTGGAATGAAACCCTTATTGTTGAGCTTTTCATAATTACCAAACTTCATTCCACGGGTCTTTGTCTTGTCCGGTTTGCAACGTATGATTTCGTCGCGTATGACGCTCTTGTCTTCGTCTTTTTCTGTATGGAAAATGGTTGTAACAAATAGGCCACGGTCCACAGCTCCCTGATTAATCAAAACGCTGTCTTCTTGGTTGTAACCGGTATGTGTCATTATAGCCACGTAAATTTGACAACCAGAAGGAACTCGGTTTATATGAATGAAATTCATAAGACGTGTATCAACCAACGGGCGCATTGGATATGTCAAAATATACCCTGTTTTGTCCATACGCTTGTCGTAATTGGTGGCATATATACCCATTGCCTGTTTCTGCATTGCACAATTGGACGACATGAAGCCACTCCCAGCAATAAACGAATGATTATCCGATTCTGTTTCGATGCATGATACTAGACCGTCTGGCTCCTTTGTTATACTTTGAATGAAAACAAACATGGTGGTTTCTTCGTATATTATACCGATTTTAATAGAGTCGTCTTCCAACATATTTTCGACTGTTCTCCACCCATACTGTGTCATAAAACGGTGGTCTTCAGTAGCAATAATTTCGTTTCCGTGAATGGTCGTGACTTTATATACAGGGTGTTGATTTGGACAAACGAATTGCCCAACAACACGTGTTTTAGTTATTTCTAAATTCTCCGGATGAAAAGTAAGAACCATGTCGCCCACTATTACTTCTCCAATTGGTTTTTTCCTTCCATCGGCCATCCAGACTGTTTCTTTAACATCCAAACACTGATAGGTATTTCTGGGAGCTTGGTTATGGTCTGGGAAAGGAATACAGGATGCCAATATACCCATTATTGTGCTGGGGTGAATTTCTGCGTGTGTGTATCGATGGGATTTAACATTTACCATGTCTCCTTTTTTCGTCTTCATGGCAATCATTGCAAAGGCTTGTTCATCTGGGTCAATATATTCCATAACGGCTTCCCCTCCAACTTCTGGACAATTGATAAATAATTGATTCCATTCCAAAGTTTTATCGCCGATTTTCTTTAAAATGTCGTCATTGAGAAATAATTTGTTGTCTTTATCTACCCGCAAAAGAGGTCGTACTAGACGTCCTCCATCACAACACAGTTGAATTTCATTAAGAACATAGTGGAATACAACAGATGTGTATATATTTAGAATTCCAGCGTTTTTTTTTGCCTTTAAATCATTATATAGGGATAATGGGTCATCGGTAATCCCTAACCAACATCCATTTACGACGACTTTTGTCTTGTCGAGAATGTGATTTTTAGATAGAGCATCTTCCCCATACAAGAGGGTGTCAAATTTCTCCAGGGGTGTAATAAACGGTTTAACGAATTCATAGAGAGCTGAACTATTACTTGGGATTGTAATGTGAGTCAAATAAGAAATATTTTTTACTACTCCAACAGATTGGCCTTCCGGTGTTTCTATCGGACAATTTGACGAAACGAATGAAGAAGCAATAAATGAGTGATTATCGCTTTGTGTTGTAAAATCGTAAACCATTTCTGGTTTAATTTTTATTACGGAAGATATATAAACACATACTGCACCATTATCGACCATTCCAACGGCATTTCGGGGATTACTCGACAGTTTTGCTTTTTTTATTTTAATGTCTTCAATTGCAAAGGCTGACTTTACTCGTTTTTCTTCACAATATGCATAGTAGATTGTATCGACATATTTTGCTAAATTATCTATGGAATTGTCAATACAAACGCACATTTTAGTTTTAAATTCCCTCTGTTTTATTGAGGATTTAATCCCTAAATTTTGAAACATTTGGACAATTTGGATGGCGAGACCTTCTGTTAAACAATACGAAACACCCAAATACGGTTTTAATACATAAAATGTTATTCTGCATCCATTCGCTCCTTGAAATCCAGAAAGGAATTCGCGTTTTATAGACAGTTCTGCGTTGATTAACCATTCAGGAATAACATTTTTCTTAAATCCAAACGTGTTTTTTAGCAAATGGGCGAATATACCGCGCTTTTCTACACGCCATTTTTCTGATTTTAAACTCTTACTGTAAATCGAGCCTTCTCCTAATCTAAATCCTAAAGATTCAATATCTGCCATCAACTGTTTTGCATCCATTTCGCTGTTTACATAAAAACTCGCAGTCAATTCCTTGTCAGTATTGAAATACAAATGTCCTTCAGCCATTAAAGCCCCCATCAATCTCGCAATTACTTTAAGACGTTCTGTTGAAACAGGGTTATTAAGCCAGTTACTGTTTGACAACTCAGCATAATATGGCGATTCAACTACCAAGTCTTCATTATGCAACATGACAATGGTTTTATTTTCATTGGGGATTGGATGAACCATATGTCGAATAACAACAAGGTCGGTCATTTTGAGATTACGAACCTGTTTCATTTCGTATTTTCCGGAAGCATTTCGAACCAGGAACGGATGTTCTGCTGTTGCCTTTATTTTTCGTCCACTTATAGTTGTAATCTCAAACAGGTGGTCGGCCATTTTTCCAAAATGACGAAATATGTTGGATGGTTCTTCATTCAAATTCACTCTGTTTATCGTGGTTACATGTTGTCCATCCCGCATATCTTTAATTTTCCACATATCAATACGATTAGAAGCCAACACATCTGTATCGCCGGTTAAACAGAGGAAACCCCATGTCGTTGTATGCAATCTACGAGGTGGAATAAGTTCTCCTGATTTATCCAATGGTGTATTGATACGTCTCATGTGGCTCAAAGTGGCAGGATAGGTAAGACGGTTCAATACTTGAGCAACACCCACCTTACTACTATTCATCTGTTTGATACTGAAATCCCCTGTAGCCAATGCACGATTGATACCATTTTCAATGGTGGCTGGTTTAATCATTTTGTATATGTTGTTTAGATGCAAGATGTTTTCGTAATCGTGTGAGGACCGCCATGAACTAGTATTTATTTCACGTACAATGAGTTTTTGCATCTCTTTTAATAACTTGTTGTAATAATTCCTAAAGAGATTATTCAAGAGAGTGCCTGTTAATTCAATCCGTTTATTTAAATACGAATCACGGTCATCCTGTGGAATCCACCCAAAACGTGTTTTAATCAATTTACTGGCCATCAATCCAATAAGAAACAGCTTTTGTGGAATAGTGGAACAATGAGGAAATACGTCGTTTTTTAAAACGTCTTGTGTGAATTCTCGTTTCTTGCGTTGACCAGTCTCTCTGTCCATATTTAGAGGAGTATAAGCCACATTCGAAATAATATGTTGCAAGGCTGATTCATGTATCATATATTTGGTTCCGTCGGTTATTGAAGCCAACAAGAATTCCAACATTTGTTGATTCTTTTCAGCTTCGACATCAAACACGATATATTCACAAATGGCCCGGTCTGTCATAATTCCATAAGCGCGAAACAGAGTAAATAACTCAATCGGAATTTTAATACGGGGTATTTGAACGTAAATCCCGTTGTTTTTGTTATGAATCATCATCTCGACCTGTTTAGGAGAAATACATTTGTAATCCGGAATGGATTTGTATTCAGCCATCCAACTCCACTTGGCTGTATTTTTCCCATCAAAACAGTAGATTTTGTTTTCAGCCGTACGTTCTTGACCAAGCACTGTTTTTTCTGAACCCTTGATAATAAAATACCCTCCACAATCCATATTACATTCTCCTGTATTCTGTAAGGAGGACGGAAAAGAATGAGTATTTAAATAACAGATTGCAGATTTAACCATTACAGGCATTTTCCCAATACTAACATAGGGAATCTTCTTGGTTATGATTTTCGGCTCGTCCATATTCTCCGTATTGCGAATAATATATTGGACGTTCATATCTAGAGACATATTAGAAGCATACGTTATGTTGCGTATTTTTGCCTCTTGTGGAAGAAGTTTTTTTACAGACCCGTTATTCTCATTGATTACTGGCGGGTGCATCTTGAAATTGTCAAAATGAACAATTAATTCCAAGAAATACTGTCCCTTTTCAGCAACATAATCATTTTCAGAACGGATATGCATTGGATTAAACATTTGTATGGTTTTTTCAATTTGGATTTGAACAAAGTCGTTGTAAGATTCCAATTGATGGCGAACCAAGCGTTCTGTATGATGATTGTTAAAGTAGGACTGAATAATATCGTATACTTTCTCGTTATAATCCTTTATGGATTCATACAGGGGAAGTTTCACTACTTTGTTTTCACTGAAAGACGACATTTTTAGCAATTTAGGCGAATTATAATACCAAAAGTTCTTTTAATAAAATTTTAAAGAGTAATATTAAAAAATATTTCAAATCAATTTTTAAGTTCTTTCTTCGTATGGCATGTTAGGCTTATGTTTTATTCTGTTTCAATTATATAGAAACATTTTTTTACGACAATGAAGTTTGATTTATTAATTAAAACAAGGTTCGATTTTTGGTTGATTGTTGTTCTATTGCTTTTTATTATTCTGTTGTCATTTGTGTATCGTTGGTTAGAAGATAATCGAAATGTTGGATTATTGAATGTGTCAACCGGTGTAATATAGGTTATGTCCTTGAAAATTTACACCAATAAATTTTCAAAAAGAAAAAAGAAAAAAGGAAAAAAGTTTATTACACGCAACAGATGTCTTCTGTTATACTTTCGAGGATTTAACATTTTTCTTTTTGGTGGTCCCACTACCAAGAGAATTAACACTGTGTTGTTGTTCTCGTTTTCTTTCAGTCATTACTTTCTCGTATTCTTCCATAAAAACTGTTAAATCGTCTTGCCACATTTCTTCCAGAGTTTTCGCCTTTAATAAACGAATATTATCCCTGTTTGTTTCCAATTGTTTCAACAGGTGGTCTCGATTTTCTTGTGTCACTGAATCCATTGTCATTTTTGTCAAATAACGATAGTCTCCATCGATTCGAGTATATTTGCGTGTTTCGAGCAGGGCATCAACTTGACTACTTGTTTTACGTCTTAAATCTACTTCGTCTTTCAATACTTCTTCGATAAAACGGGAACGTTCAGACAACAATACGTGTTGTGATTCCAAATCGACCAACACGTGGTTTTTGCGTTTACCATATATCGCCAATCTCTCTGGGTAATATGCATTGATAATATCGTCGATTGTTTCAAATTTTCGCAATTTATTTTGAGTATCAAACATGTGCATATTAGTCGTTGAAACCGTGGTTGATAAACGCAGGTTTTGTTCAACCCCATTTATTCCGTTTGGTCCTTTCTGAGATTCCCATTCGTCCAATTTTCCTGGCAAGAGTTCAACAGTAATATCCACTGTTGTATCAGTGCTATGACTAACAATGTCTTTTATAGTAGGTTGGATGCGTTTTCCATCTTTATCTGTTTGAGAAGGGTCACTTAAGTTTTCCAACAGGGTCTTGTAAGGAGAAGTCCAAGTGCCTATTGGCAACTCTGTTATGCGAATTTTATCTTGACCGATTTTTTCATATCGACCCTTTATTAGAAACTTGGTAGGCTTCCCTTCCCCTTTTACAGAAGTCGATAAAGGTTCAATAGTTCCCATGAATCCCTCATAATAAGGAATCCAATTGGTGCTTTCTGTTGAAGTATCTACGCCAGATAAACGCACCTGTAATGCTTTCACTAAATCTCTTGGAGAAAATGCGGGAATGTTGCAAGAGAACCCAGTACCAATACCCATAATCCCGTTTATTAAAACAAACGGTAGAATGGGGGCGTAAAAATCCGGTTCAATAGAATGTCCATCCTCCTGTAGGTAATTTAAAACAGGGTCATCAGCAACAGGGAATATTAGCCGTGTTAAAGGCGACAATTGGGTAAAAATGTATCTTTCCGATGCACTGTCTTCGCCACCTAAAAGACGACTTCCAAATTGCCCTTTAGGTTCCAACAGGTTTATGTTGTTTGAACCCACGAAATTCTGTGCCATGTTAACGATGGCTCCGTTTAGACTTTGTTCACCATGATGATATTCTGCATGTTCACTTACATACCCGGACAATTGTGCCACTTTGATTTCGCTTGTTAATCTGCGTTTTAAACAGCAAAACAGGATTTTTCGAAAAGACGTTTTAAGGCCGTCCATTAAATGCGGAATGGACCGTTCACAATCATATGAACTGAAATGCAATAGTTCGTCTCTTACAAAGGTTTCATATGGAACCTGTGGTTGATTTTTATCTAAATATGATGCCGGATTGTATTCTTTCAACAGTAGGTTTTTCCTGTCATCAGCCCTTGTTTTATTAAACATAATATCCATCATTTCTGTGCTTTTTTGACCAGTAAAGGCATAATCGATTATTTTCTTGTTGGACATGTATTCCTTGAATTCTTTCGCCGTGGATGTCCCTAACCCTTTGAAATATTTCAGTTTCCATTCTGCTTTTTCTGCGGGGGTTTTTGACTGAATCCATTCTTTGAACTCTCCATCAGTATAAAACACGCGCACTTCTGTAGTACGTCTAGAGTGTGTGGCGCGTAATATTGGCGTGTTCATAAAAGACAAAAACCCTGTTATTTCAAACAGGGTTCGCCAATGACTTTGGAAAAGATTCATACACAGCCCTTTTATATGACTTCCATCACGGTCTTGGTCAGTACACAACAGGATTTTTCCATATCGCAGAGTTCGGCGCATTTCGTCGGGTGTATAAGCCTTTCCCATTTCCAACCCTAAGATTTTAATAATATCTGCAATTTCCTTGTTCTCTGTAATGCGTCTTTGAGTTTGGTCACGGACATTCATCAATTTACCTTTAAGCGGATATATACCAATCGTGTTGCGGTCTTCTTTGGTTAAGCCGGAAATAATACCGGATTTAGCACTATCTCCTTCGCATAAAATAAGGATACAATCAGATGACTTTACACCGCCTGCTTGTATCGCATCATCCAGTTTTTCAATACCACGTATGGTCTTGGTTTTTGTTCCATTTGCCTTTCTCGCAGTCTTGGAATTTTCGCGAATTTCGTGAATAGAACATGCCGTTTTAGCAACACCTAATGCCAGTACTTTTTTTATAAAAGCGGGGGATACTTCACAGGAAGAACCGAACTTGTTTATGGGTGTGCTCAAAAAGTCTTTAGACTGGCTTTCAAATGACGGGTTCTCAATATCACAGCGCAGAAATAGCATCAATTGTTCGCGAATAGTTTGTGGACTTACTTTTATCTTTTGTTTTTTCTCAATGGATTCACAAACCTGACGTGTTATCTGTCCCATAATGTAATCGACATGTCTTCCTCCTTTGAAGGTAGCTATTCCATTCACAAACGAAATCTGTTTGAATTCATTGGTGGGTGACAACAGGACAGCATATTCCCATCTGTTGTTTGGACATTCCCAAACCAATGATTTGCCTTTTTTTTCGGTATCTCCAGATACAGATGGGTCATTATCTGTTGCTTCTTCGTTATCTGCATTTTCTTCGTCATTGTCAATAGTTGATTTCGGTGGAATATACAATTGGGTATATTGCTGAAAATTCTTTATTGGAATAACCTGTCCATTAAAAGATACACGGATTTTGGATTCAGAAACAGCAGACATATCCGTCGTTCGTTTTTTTAACAGGGACATGAAATCATCGGATATTCCAGTGATACCTAATCTTGCATAATCCGGGATAAAAGAAACCCGTGTTATAGGTTTCGACGATTTAGCTACCTTTTTAATAACAGGTGTGTCAATACGGTTCAAATTGTCGTGAAACTCTTGAATATACTGTAACTGTCGAGTATGGTCAATGGTTTCTATCTTTCCATACTTTGACCAAATTAATACCAGTTTAAAACCAAACCCGTTTTTACCACCAACGATTTTTTTTTCGTCCTTGTTGTAATTTGTAGATGTGCGTAAATGTCCGAAAATCATTTCGGGAATCCATATACCAGAAACAGGGTGTTTCTCCACGTCAATTCCATTGCCGTCATTTTCAATTGTAATCATTCCTGTTGTTTGGTCAACAGTAATGTCAATATATGACACTAGCTTTTTGTTTTCGGCCTTGGAAGCAATCATACGAATCACATGGTCCCTACTATTTACAATTCCTTCGTCAAACAATTTGTAAAGTGCCGGAATATAATCGATTGTTTTTGGCAAAATGCGTTGAGAATCTTCTTGGAATATATCCATCTCAACCGAGGAACATTCAATTGAACCTATATAAGTGTCTGGTGCATGAAGTATATGTTCTTTCTCGGTTTTCTGTTGATATTGACTTGAAAGAGTATTGTTTTCCTGTGACATTTCTTTGTAAACTGATTTATTTAACCTGTTGTATTATGTGTTTATAATGGTGGGGCAATAATCTATAAATCAATTTTATTTTTATACTCTTAAATTGGTAAAGATACAATTTTCCACAGGGGTGGTGTAACAGGGTAAAATAGATTAAGAATAAGAATTTATATCTCAACATCAAAAATGTATGAAGAACCAAATGTTCAAAATTCAGAACCCGAAATAGAGCAAGAAATAGAGGAAGAAACAGGCCCTTTTTTGACAGCACAGAAACAATTGCTTTTAACCAATCTTAAAAAGTTTTTTGAGAACCATGCTTATTTAGAAACAATGATGAAAATTATCAATGGCCAATGTCGAATTTCTTTAAGAATAATCGATTGGTTTGTAACCAATTATTCTAAAAAGAATTTCACTGTTTATGAATTGCCAGACCATTACCGTTTTAAAGTTTACAACGAGTATAAGACCGTTCTTCGCGCATATCAAAAAAAAAATTACGACCCGTTTTGTCGCTGGGAACGTATCCGCATTCCATATGACGACAAAATGGATATGGAAACCACAATCGGTCAATTGAACTTTTTTAAATGGTCAATAGAGAACCATGTGATTGATTATATTGAAAAACATTATGAAGAAATCGAACAAGATATGAATACACGCAACAGTATTGCTAAACGAAAAACCCGAGATAAAACAACAGATATGGTTCAAAACAATGGTCTAAAAAACGCAACAACACGTAAAAAACGCGAAGAATTGTCTGTTTCAGCTTGTAAATGCATAAAAAAAGAGTTTGTCAAAATCACTGTGAAATTTAATTAGCATAAAAGTTACCTGTTTAATTTTATTAAATTTATATCCATATTTTAGATTTAGAACAAAGATTATATAATGGAAACAATGGATATAATAGAATTAAAAAATATTCAAAACACTGTTAAAAAAGAAATACAAAAGGACATCCCAAAGGCTAAAAGAACATACAAGAAGAAAGAACCGACTTTGGACAATCTAAAAGAGCAAATTCGCCAAATCAAGACAATATATCGAGAATTAGAAACAAATTCCAAAAACACATCTCTTCGTTGGATGATGAAAAATGACGGAATTGCCATTCATTCAAACAGGGGTAAATTACAGGGGGTTATTGATAAACATCGTCAACGCATCAATGCCATAATATTGGTTCAACGCATATTTCGCGGGTTTTTGGTGAGACTTTTTTGGCGAAAATTCAAAAAAGGAAAAAGCGTTTCACAATGTGTTAATCAAACCGATTTTTATACATTGGAACCTTTAGATGAAATCGATAATAATATGCTGTACTTTTACAGGTCTGGAGTACATCTTTATGGATTCAGTTTAAACTCCCTGTTGATTTATTATGCAAAAAGTCGGTTTAATCATAAAAACCAACTGTTCAACCCATATAATAGAGAACTAATCGACCGTAAAGACATTAAACAGCAGATTGTTTTAACCAATATGTTATTTCCAAATTCGTTACTGGAAATAGTGAATAAACCACATTATATAATATTTATGGTTACAGGCGAGTTGTCTCGTAGAAATAGAACTCAGTCATTGCAGAATGAGGTCTTCACACAACCTCCTGTAAACCAAGTTCATTCTAATGATGAAATTATTATTCCACAGGTAATCTACAACACCATCACAAACACCATAACAGAAGAAGAAAGACCAGCTGTCATTTACAATTCACCAATTATTTCAGGGGAATTCCAACAGAGTATTACCGGTCATTTAGCTGAAATAGAACAATTGCCCATATTACGCCGTATTCATGAACTTTTCATCGACTTTGACCTGTTGGGAAATTACACAGACGCTCAGTGGTTTTTTAATCAAAGATTACGTGGATACAAGGTTTACTTTGTTAAATTACAAGAATTATGGAATAATTTACCACCTTTTGTACAACAATCTATATGCTGTGTAGGAGACCCCTTCTATTTAGTTAATGTTCAAAATATTCATCGTCAAACATTCCATAGTATGCGCGAGGCTTGTGTAAAAGTAATGGAATACATTACTCACGGAGGATTAACTCGCGAAGACCAAAAACTCGGCATTTATCAACTTTTAATTGCATTGACATTTATAAGTAGGGAAGCCCGACACTGTATGAATTATTTATTATAATACAGCCCATTGTAAAATTGATTAACATAGTTTGTTTTTACACAAAATAAAACAAACTATAAAGAATTATATATACCTGTGAAACAGATGAATCCACAAATTTCGAATATTCATTTAACTTCAGAAAGTCTTGAATTCCGTATTTCCGGAATTGACGTTTGTGTGGCAAATGCTATTCGTCGAACTATTTTGGCAAATATTGAACGTATTGTTTTGAACCCACAACAAATTGATGTAAATACATCCCTTCATTTTCACAACGAAATAATGAAACAGAGGCTTAGATGCGTACCTGTTGTTCCTGTTGAAAATGGAGTATTGATGACTGAAGAACAAATCGTGGATTTTGTTCAAAATCATGCTGTTGATGTAAATGTTCAAAATACAGAGTCTCATAAAATTTATGTTACAACAGGGGATTTCAAAATATGGTCTAAAGAAAAAAAAGAGTATTTACCAGACTCTCGTGTTCGCGAAATGTTTCCTGCTTATAGAGAAGGATATTACATTGACTTAATGCGTTTGTATCCATCAAAAGGTATAACTATTCCAGGAGAACAATTTAAAGCCAGAATCGATTTAGCCATTGATACAGCTCAACACGATGGTTGTTTCTCTGTAGTTAGTAAATGTTCATATCAAAACACACCAGACCCCATGTTGGCTGAAAAGGCTTGGTCGAAAATAGAAGCTCAAGATACGAATTCTAGCAGTGAAGTCAAACAATACAAAAAGAAGGATTTCTACCTGTTGGATGCAGAACGATATTTCGTTCCTAATAGTTTCGACTTTATCATAGAAACAAATGGTATATATGAAAATGAAGACATTGTTAAAAGGGCGTGTTCAGTTTTGGTTCAGCGTTTCGAATATTTAGGAAATGCGTTAAAAGAAAATGATGAAACTGCTGTTGAAATAAAACCGAGTCAACAGTTGGAAAATGCTTTTGACGTGATTTTAAAAAACGGCGATTATACAATTGGGGTAATTTTGGACAATACTCTATTTAGTCAATACGGTTCTGTTGATGGGGACGGAACATTAAACTTTTGTGGATTCATTAAAGAACATCCGCATTTTAAACATAGCATTTTAAGAATTGGATTTCAAAAAGAACAAGACGTGGCTCTCTGTAAAAATCTTATTTTATCATCCTGTGAAAAAATTATCGAGGTTTTCCAAAAAATAAACAGGGTGTTTTCTCAAAGAAAGGCAAGTTAGAAATTTAGCATTTTTTTACATCTTTGTAAAAATGCGCAACAGTAATAATATATTTTTACGAAATGTTAATTATACATCTGTTTTTTTAAAAGATGGATAATTCAATAGAAGCAATCACAATGGAAATTTATGAAGATTTAGACGAAACTCCTTTAACCCCCTTTATCCCAGGAGAAACAAATCCTGTTGATTTTATTCCAGATTCTCCAGAGGCACAACAGGATGTTATTCCAGTCACCCAAGAAACAACCCCTGTTGTTCAATCCGAACCTTTAGAAACACAACAGGATATTATTCCACTCACCCAAGAAACAAACTCTGTTGATTTTATTCCAGATTCTCCAGAAACACAACAAGATATTATTCCAGTCACTCAAGAAACAACCCCTGTTGTTCAATCCGAACCTTTAGAAACACAACCTGTTGAATTTATTCCAGTCACCCAAGAAACAGAACCTGCTGAACCTTTAGAAACACAACAGGGTATTATTCCAGTCACCCAAGAAACAGAACATGCTGAACCTTTAGAAACACAACAGGATGTTATTCCAAAACCCCAAGAGACAGAACCTGTTGTTCAATCAGAACCTTTAGAAACACAACCTGTTGAATTTATTCCAGTCACCCAAGAAACAGAACCTGCTGAACCTTTAGAAACACAACAGGGTATTATTCCAGTCACCCAAGAAACAGAACCTGCTGAACCTTTAGAAACACAACCTGTTGAATTTATTCCAAAACCCCAAGAAACAACCCCTGTTGTTCAATCCGAACCTTTAGAAACACAACAGGATATTATTCCAGTCACCCAAGAAACAGAACCTGTTGTTCATTCTGAACCTTTAGAAACACAACAGGATATTATTCCAGTCACCCAAAAAACAAACCATGTTGTTAATAAAATCCCTAAATTGATTTTTATTGTTCCTTACCGCGATAGAGAACAACATTTGCAATTTTTTTCCAAAACTATGGCTGAAGTTTTGTCTTCTTATAGTCGTGATGACGTTCGCATTTTATATGTTCATCAATGCGACACTCGCAGTTTCAATCGCGGTGCCATGAAAAATATCGGTTTTTTAACTGTAAAAAAAGAGTATCCGGATACATACCGGGATATAACATTGGTTTTTAACGATGTTGATACGATGCCTTATTCAAAGGATTTTTTAAATTATGAAACTGTCCGAGGAAAAGTAAAACATTTTTATGGATATACATTTACTTTAGGCGGTATTGTTTCTATAAAAGCGGGGGATTTTGAGATTATTAGGGGGTTTCCTAATTTGTGGGCTTGGGGGTATGAAGACAATTTATTGAAATCTCGTGTTTTAAAAAGCGGAATTCATATTGACCGTTCTCAATTTTATCCAATAATGGACAAAAATATTTTGCACCTATGCGATGAATTAAATAGAACCGTTAACAGAAAAGAATTTGATGTTTATATTGGTTCAACGTCCGAAGGTTTTCATAGTATTACTAATTTAAAAACGGTATTAGAACCTCGTGAAAACAATCTTGGATTGAATGAAACGTTTGTTCAAGTATTGGAATTTAATACAGGTAGAGACGAAGACAAAAAATTAAACAGTGATTACGATATTACTAAAGGAAATAAACCTTTTGGAGATGTACCTATTTTGCAACGTCGTAGAGGAGCTCGTATGAACATGGTTCTAAGATAATCCAATTTGTATAATTTATTCACAATCAATCAATCAATCAATCAAAGGTGTTTCGTTTTCTTCAACACCCAGTTTTACAACATGTATATTCATACTTTCGATAGAATAGTTCTTATGCACCCGGTTGTTACCTTCTTTTCTACTAGCCGATTTTCGATGAGAGAAATCTCCTAAACGTTCTGTTTCAATAATTCTCCATACTCGTTCAATTTCAGGCAATGCCTTTGAAAACCAAAACCGATTTCTTGGAACCACTGTAACTGAAATCTCATCTAAGTACCAATAGTCTGTTCGAACATATACATACTGATGTTGTAAACGCTTAACCGTGCTTTTACACCACTCTTCTGTTTTTCTGTAACTCGGACTAACCCCTGTATAAAATAGAGGCATATGTTCATAATGAACTATTGATGAATCCATTAAACTAATAAACTGTAGAACTACACCATGAAAATCAATCGAATAATCAACAGGGGCTTCTCGCGGGAATATTTCTAACCTGTCTGTTATTTTAGGAGAGGCTTTAGTTGCCCGAAAATATTCGTCTTCAGAGGAGAATTCTTTGATGCGTGTCTCAACAAAATCGCAAATGTCTAAATCACAAACTTCCATTTGTATCTGCATTTGTATCCAATATTCATCCAAAGGGTCTCCTGTTATTTCCCGATTAACAATGTTTTTAATTTCAACCATTCGCCCGTATTTTTGTATTGATTTTGGTTCAATATTGATACCGTCGGGAGATGCCCCGATGAATGAATAAACAGGGTGTTGAATACAACCATATTCCTTTACATGAGTATGGTAAAGGGTTTCATATATTCGCCTCGTAACAGGTTCATATTTATTCCCCCATTGTCTTGGGTCTTGAAAAGACAGGGGTTTGCGAGGAATATCTCCTAAACATTTTTCATAAATAACAGAATTGGTTTTTGCTTCACTAAAGAACAATTTTGAAATGGCGGTAGCTGTTAAAATGCCAGACCGCATCGTATACCATTCAGGAGTTTTCTGTTCAATGTTGGGGATTGTGTTCAAAACAGATATTCTCTTATCGATTATTGGTTTTTTATCTTTTTTTCTGGGGTCACGAAACATGAATGAAGAATAAACGCGTTTAGGAATACCAGCCTCTTTACAATACTGTTTCCACACTGTTAGTATAATGTTTTCCATATCATATGATGGACCCAATAATTCGATTAAATGAGGCATTGACGATACATACGCTGTCAAATCAGACACTAATTGTTCGACAAATAATGAACGAAACATGTTGTGTCCATCAATCGACAAGTATTCTTCAATCCAAGAACCAACTAAATCGCTGAATTCCGTTCTGTTCTGTATAAACATTTCGGTTTCATCAAGACCTGTTATATTCTCGATATATTCAGTCATTGATAATATATATAATACCTGTTTATTCAGTTTATACCGATGAAGATTTACGCCGATGAAGATTAAAAATGGTACTATTAATTCATTTATCGGTAACAGTAATCCCATTGAATGAATTACACCTTTTTACATTTCAAACGCCTATGATTAATTTCAGAATAGAACATAAAGAAAAATTGCTTTTACACCGATGAAGATTTAAAATGGTACACACAGCCAAGGGCTGTGGTACTATTAATTCATTTATCGGTAACAGTAATCCCATTGAATGAATTAAAGGGCTCCTTTAGGAGCCGATTTAAATCTTCAAGGGTGTATAAAGCAAGTTACGGTTTCCTTGATTTTTCCAACTTCATGCTATGATTCTTTATGAGTGAGTCCCGAAGACAAATAAATGAGTCTTATAAAGAGGAGCATTGTAAATCACTAAAGCGTCCTTCACCATTGCACTCTCAATGGGTTAAGTTGGACCATCGTAGGTGTAATTCCTACTATTGACTTTACATTTTTATACAAAGTAAAACAGGCGTTTGAAATGTAAAAAGGTGTAAAGGGTGTATACACCAAATATATTATTTTGTTTCAATCAAAAACACTAAATAATAGCGTAAAGAAATTATACGACATTATTTTAACTTATCATAAATGGAAATGTTTCAAAAAGAAGAAGAAAACTTTTATATCCAATATATTACCTCTTTAACCCCTGTTGAAAAAATCGCCCTAAATGTGGCTCAAACCAATATTTCCAATATTTTCCGGTTAAAACATACAGTTGGATATAAGACATTCAAACAATCACAGGCAAATACACCACCTGTTTCGTCCTATTCGTCAAATGCATAAGAATTACTATAGAACCAGTTATTGAACCCCTTTAAAACCCGCTGTCGAATATACTGGTCGCTAATATGTTTAGGATTATATGTTTCATCCTTGAATCCATTTTGGAAATACAAAAAGATATTTTTGGTGATGGCTTTTCCGTATTTCTCTTCAACCTGGTCTCGGGGAAAAATTTCAAAGTTCTTTCGTTTATTCACCATGTTGTGAAATTGATGAAAAAAATCAATAAGTTGAGATTTACTTTGAATAGCTCTGAAATTAATACTTTTTAAATATTCTTTTGCATGGTCAGAACAAATCGGACATGGTAGATTACAGCATATACTGTATACATGATTCAACAGTTCGTCTTTCACTCGAACAAATTCATCCTCTTTAATCTTAACCGATAGAGTATGAAACAAAAACCATGTTGGTTCCCCCCATTTCATAGCTTTTCCACGGGCATTGTCTTCAACAGTGGGTTTTGATTGAAAATTCGTTTTCTGAATAGGCATTTGATGAATAGGTTGAGGAATAATAGACGTCAAACTACGAAAAAACGGTAAATTCGGTTTTACGATTTTAATTGATTCATTTCCTTGATTACTTCTAAAGGGTAATGGTGTTGTAAGTATCATTTTCTTGGAAAACATTTTGAATTTTAATATATATCTATTTTATTATTTACATTCACACACCTGTTGAACCAAACCCGCCTGAACCTCGTTTCGTTTTTTGTGCACCATCAAACAGGTCTTCCTCTTTTTCAACTATCTCCACTGTAAAAGGCAACAGTCCTGGATGACAAATCTGCAACAACCGTGAATTTTTTTCAATAATAAATGTATTTGGATTATTCGAAACGTGTCGAAAAGCTCCAATCAGAAACCCACTGTAACCAGAATCAATAATACCCACATGGTTTGCTAAAATAAGAGGTGTTTTAGATATACTTGACCTCGGATAAATGCAAAAACCCCTTGCTACGCCTGTAACTGCATCTGTATTGGTAACACCGTCTTGTGTTTCTGTGGTAGAAATGCGTTCAGACATTGTGGCTTTTATCTTGTGGTCAATAAAATAAGTATTGTTTTCCCGTGTGTATTTTTCTGTTGGAACATATATATCAAAACCAGAGTTGGGATAAGGATTATTTAAAACTTCTTCATTATGTTTCTTGACAGCATCCGTGTAAATTCCTAATAAAACTGTTTCGACAGGGTCAATAAATAATTTTAAATTATTCACCACTTTCATATTTCTTCTTTTTAACTAGTGCCTTTTTTATTTTATATTCTTTTTTTAAATCAACAATATAAAAGCTGAAGAATGTATGAAAATATTTTTTCGTTTATTAATAAATTAACATTTAATTTTTACCTGTTTATTATTATACTTTACAATTTTTTTTACGTAATAATCCTTGTTGGAGTATCGAATAAGCAACAGGTGATTTATCTTGCAAAGGGATTAAATGCATTTATTCACTGTTTTATCGCCCTGTTTTTAATTATTCGATTCAATCCATTTTACGAAAAAAAGCATATTTTGAATGAAAATGACACTTCCCTTATCTTTGGTTCAGGTATTTTTCTATTGGTAAATTTAGGCATTTTCCAGATTTTGGAATCAAATATTAACAACAGGTTGTTTGGTTGGAATTCAACTATTCAAGCACCTTTACGTGAATAGACCCCTGTTTAACGTAATTGAAACCGCGTATGATTATGAAACACATCAGCACCTATTTTCTTCTCTTGAAATACATCTGGAACGGATGAACTCTGTAAAGGCGTTTTTATAAACAACAGGGGGTGTGTTTGTTCTTCAATCCTTCCAATAACTTCTCCCCGTTTATAAAGTTCCGAATTTGAAGATGGGATATAATAATTTTGAATTCCCGAACGTTGAATGGCAAAGTATTGATTATGTAAATCTGATTCTACTTCGACTAAATATCCATTCCCTGGAGATTTTCCGTTTCCTGCATTAAAGTCTTTTTCAACAGAGTAATTAATATACTGTTGTATTGGAACTTTTGAAATAGGATATGAATCTACAGTAGGAAACACGGTTGTGTTACGAGTTATAACAGGGCGTGGACTATAATACGGTTGTAATGGACGATTGGGTTTTTGAAATTCAACCGTTCTATTATTGATTTCGTCTTGACGTTCAGAATTTCCTATATATAACATTTTATCAAACACAGTGTTTATATTTTACTGGGGGAATTTTTTATTGGATTTGCGTTCTTCTGTTGTCTTTTAAAAACCGTGTTATTTTAACACGACTTTTAATCGCCCTTATGTGTTCTCATCTTTTTGGAAAAATCATGACTTATCATAATGAAAAAACGGATTGTAGTCATAACAGGGTTTTATTGGAAACATTCCCAAAACCAGTCAAGGATACTTTTATACTTCCAATCGAATATTTAGAAGAAACATACGTTCACCATGTTTCCGAAGAAGTTGAAGCTGATTTAGAACTATTACAAAACAACACCCTGTTGCAAAAGGAAAACGAAGTTGATGAAAATGATGACATTGATGGCGAAGAAGAAACGAAACCACTACTTCATTACCTGTATGAACCGAGTGGACCTTTTTCCAGAGACGTCTTGCCTAAATTAGCAAAGACTTTTACGTCAAACCGAGAATTTTTAAAAGATACGCAACAGGTGGTTTTGAGTATAAAGGATTCTTCCCTTTACGATACTGATGAAGAAAAAGAGAATGAAAAACAGATTGTGGATGTATGGAACGATTTGGTTTACAATCCCGAATTTTTGGAAAAATATGGTTATTTAGAATGGAATTCGGTAAAACATTTGAACCATTCTTCGATATTTCTTCAATCAATGTGTTTTTTGAATGGTGTAGTTCCGATATTTAATTTATTATTGAGCGTTATATTGGCTATTTTGCCGTTTTTTATTCTGTCTTATACAGGCAGTGTAATCTCTCTTAACTCTTATACAGAATGTTTACGCAAAATCGGAGGAAACAACCAAATGTTTTGTAAAATGATTTCTATGTTGGACCCTGAGAACTTTAATCCACAGAATGCGATTGTTTTTTTATTAATGCTGGCCCTGTATTCGTATCAAATCTATCAAAACATTGTTTACACAGATAGGTTCTATCAACATCTTTCTAAAATATCTCATAATTTATTTACCATTAAAGAATTCATTAAAAATTCTCGACAGAGGTTTGAAACCTTTGTAAAAAATAAACCCGAAAATACGTCGACATATGATTTTTTTTATACAAACGCGGAAAACCACATTCACCAGTGTAACAAATTGTTGAAAATATTGGAAGGCGTAAAAGAACCTTCGGAAACAACCCTGTTTAGTAAATTTACACGTATGGGAGAACAATTCCGTCTTTATTATCATTTATACGACAATGAAGAAGCCCAACAGACAATTCTGTTCTGTATGAATATGAATGGATATTTGGACCTTTTACAGTCTGTTGCTCGTCATTTACGTTTAGGTAATGTTCATTTGGCCGTTTTTTCAACAAAAGCGCAAAAAGAAGAAGCACAAAAAGATGACGAGGAAAACCTTTCAACGGATTCAACTGATAAAAATACAATAAAAGGTATGTATTACCCCTGTTTAGTGGGAAAACAGTGTATTGTCAAAAACGACATGGATTTAAACCAACATACGGTTTTAACAGGGCCGAATGCTTCCGGGAAAACCACTTTATTAAAAGCATTGGCCATAAACACCCTGTTGTCGCAACAGGTTGGTTTAGGGTTCTATGAAGAATACCAATTAATTGAACCATATACACACATTCACTCCTATTTAAATATTCCAGACACTTCAGAAAGAGATAGTTTGTTTGAAGCAGAAACAAGACGTTGTAAAATAATTCTAGAAAAAATCATTGATAGTTTACCAACAGACCATCACCTTTGTATTTTCGACGAATTATTCTCCGGGACTAACCCTGTGGATGCTTCTCGTTCGGCGTATTCTTTTTTAAAACATCTGTGTGTTCATTACCAACATGTTGATTTTGTTCTAACGACTCATTACACAGACATTTGTCGGAAAATAGACGAAGAAACAGATGTAGAAAACAGTAGGCGAATGGTTAACCGACAAATGAACGTGTTGGAAAACGAAGACCATTCCTTGACCATGACATATAAAATGGTTTCTGGTATTTCCGAAATTAAAGGAGCTTCTCACATTTTAAAAAATATGGGATTTCCAGACGAAATTGTTCAAGAAGTTCGTCAAGAAAAAAATGAAACATTATAATGCCTTTCCATCTGTATTATTTCTATGATGAGTCGATAATTTATCCACCATAAGGTGATTACCCCTACTGTTGAATGCAGAGTTCTCGTGAATACGATGTTTAACTAAAATATCTGGAACATTCCAGAATTTAATGGCGGGGTTTTTCTTAAGACGCAACCACAAATCATAATCTTCCACTCCATCCAGTCCATCTTCTACCCAATGACATAATTCCTTTTTTAAAACAACGCTTGAATTAATAATGGGGTTTACTTTAAAGAAATCAGCATTAGTAAAGTCATACACAGGTATGGATGGGATAATACCGTCAAAACGACGGTCCATGCTAAAATAGACACATTTAGAACCAACAACAGAATAACCCTGTTTTAAAAAAGGCACCTGTTTTTCCAACTTTTTTGGCATCCATACATCATCAACGTCCAACAGGGCAATATTTTCGTAAAGCGCGAATTTAACCATTTCATTCAAAGTGGCCGATTTACCTTGGATTTCGTTTTTTGGGAAATTTAATACGCGAATCTTTTTCTTTCCGGAATGATTTATCCATCGTGTAGCTATATGAAAAGCATCTCGGTTATTTTCTTCGTATCCGTTAATTCCAATCAACAATTCCATTTCTTCATCCAAAGTCTGTGCCAAGAACGACGGAACAGAATCCGACAAAAACTCTACACCATTATAAAGAGGCATTAATACAGATATTCCTTTATCCATTTTCTGAATAACAATTTATTTGATATAACTTGTTATTTTTATCCTGTTATAATTATTTCAAAAGACTTTGAAATAAAAACCAATCGTTAATACCTTTGGTATGGCAACATGTTACTGGAAAACAGTTACGCAGAACCATCGTCGTCATATCTTTTCGACAACTTTTATACTGCATTATTGCATATTTACAAATTATACAATAACACTCCTGTTGACTTGCTACATGTAAAACAACAGGGTCATTCTCTCCAATTTCCAACAAACAATGAATAATAATAATTTGGTCACTACAAAGCATTGACCCTTTTGATACATACTCTTCTAATTTGACTGTAAAAATATCCCGCCATTTCAACAGGGCTTTTTTTCCACCAAAGAAAAAACCTCCCCCCACAGACACCTGTAAATAGGGGATTCCATAACCATTTTTTCTTAACTCTTTAAGTAAATTATACCCTAATGGATTAATCAAAGCATAATGAACTTTATCTTGTGAAAATAAAACGAGTTTTTCATAATTTGCCCAATTTGATAAATAATTAGTATGAATATTATCTATTTCATTACGAAAATAACCAATATCTACCCAACCATAATATTCTGTTTCTGGAAAATACCGTGTTTCAATAATATCACTTACCATCCAAACCTTTTCATTCCAAAGCATATTTAATTCCCAAGACGTGTTTTCTAAAAGGGGTATTTTTTTCCAGAAATCAATGTATTTTATTACATGAAAATCCGAAAAAGGACGAACTATAATACAAATATTTTGGTTCTGCCCTTTTATATTCAACAGGGTTTTTTTTGTATTTTCTTCAGTGAAAACGACCAAATAAAATTGATTCACTATTGAAAACAGGTTAGTTGCCCATTCAATGTATTTTTCACTTGGGAATTTTGATTGAATGGGATAAAACGCAGTACAAAAAGTAATCCGTTTTTCAGGCATTATTTCAGACATTATTTCAGAGATTATAACATAGGATTAACTGTTATTTTTATGCATTTATCAATGTTTCTCGACAATATCCATTTTTCCAAAAAATTGATTGAAAACACCCTGTTGAAAATATTGACTAAAACTTTACCTAAAATCGAATTTTGAGAATGAAGAATAAATTCTTGAATGTAAAAAACGCAGAATTGAATGCAAGAGTTGACGTTCTTTATTATGAACTAATGTTCAATCCAACCTGTTTCAAAGACTACACGAGTTTTAACGAATGGCTAACAAATATTCCTGACGCAGAATTACAACAGCTGGCCATCAAGGTTGATATTTTACAATCGTTTTCAAGAATGGAACGTTCTAATTTTGAGATTATTATCATCAGAAAAATGATGAAAAATATAACTTGTCATCTAAGAGAAAAAACAGATGCTGTTATAAAAATGGTTGAAATTAATCAGGAGACGTTCGATAACAGATTGCAATCCATATACTATATATTTTCGATATATTTCTCAATGTTAGACTTGTATAGAAGAGGCGAAGGAATTAAACAGGAGTGTATATGTAAACATATTGGATTTTGCAATAAATTTGAAAAGCAAATGTCATATTCATACTTCAATATAAATAAAGATATTGAAAAAAAAATAAAAATTATATTTCAAAACATCCGGGATTACTCGGACCAGTATTCAGAGGTAGTAAATAAATACAATATCTCACGAAGAATAACTCTGTTTCAAACAGGGTTCAATATTGACATTATCCGAATTATTTGTTCTTTTATGTCAATGAATGATATTCCTCCATTCTCATGGATGTAAAATTCTCAACAGTGGGATTTTTACGCAACTGCAACCGATAAACTCCTTGATACAGTACTTCTCGACGAGAACCTTTTTTTCCAAAAAATTGATTGAAAACACCCTGTTGAAAATATTGACTAAAACAATACTCTAATTTTTAACCATGTCGAGAATTCAAAATAAAACGAGAAAATTAAAGAACGCAGAAATGAATGAAAGAGTGGAAGACCTTTATAACGTCTTAATGCTCAAAGAACCCTGTTTCAAAGACTACACGAGTTTTAATGAATGGCTAACAAATATTCCTGACGAAGAATTACAACAGCTTGCCATCAAAGTGAATAGTTTACAGGCGTTTTCAAGAATGGAACGTTCTAATTTTGAGATTATTATTAGCAAGAAATTGGCTAATGATATTTCAAGTGTTGTGAAGAAAAAATCGAATTTATCCGTTAATATAAAATCATCCAACTTTAAAGATAAACATGAATGGATGAACTATAAAGTGCAACTAATTTGTGAAATGTATTCCGTATATGTTCCAATGTTAGATTTGTATAGAAGAAGTAAAATGATTAACGACAATGATCTTAAAAAACAGGTGGCTATTTGTAACCGTTTGGATAATGAAATAGCTATTGCGAATTCCAGTTACTACATAAATACAAAATTTATAATTAAATTAAAGACATTATTTCAAGAGTTACGGGATTATAAAGACAGATATTTAGAGGTTATTGTCAAATACAATCGACAACGCAAAGAATCCCTGTTTTTAAAAAAAGTCAACATTAACATTCTTTTGATTATTGCATCTTTTATGACTATGGATGAAATACCCCCACCTTTATGGGCGTAAACAGCTGTAATTATTCGTTTTTTTCATTCAAATTCCTCTTCATAACCCGGTTCGTTTTACACTCTCAACGATATAAAAACATGCGGTGTAGAATTTACAAAGGTGTAAATGGAAAGGTTGATTTCTTATTTAGATGAAATGGCTAAAGTGAAAGAAAAATCCGAAGACATTCCCTTTTTCGAAAAACCGGAAACAACAGGGTCGGATTCTAAACCTATCGAAAAAGATTTCAAGATAATTAAAACGAATAATATCCACGAAATAGGAGATTTGACTAAACTAATTATAGAGAACCCATATTGTCCCAATACGGATTATAATATTCATTTGAAAATGTTGCACGATATTTATCCAGAACTATGTGAATTGGAAAATATGGTCGGTATGAATACTGTTAAATCCAACGTGTTGAATCAAATCCTGTATTTTTTACAGGGGCTTCATAAAAACGATTTACCAGAAAATAATAAAACAGACTATGTAGATTACAAACACATAGTTTTGGTTGGACCTCCTGGTACGGGAAAAACGGAATTGGCAAAAATATTGGGGAAATTGTTTTTAAAATTGTCACAACAACAGAATGACGTTTTTTCCGATGTTGAAAAACCAAAGGGGATTTTTAAGAAAGTAACACGGAATGATTTAGTGGGTGGTTATTTAGGTCAAACAGCCATTAAAACAAAGGAAGTTATACAAAAGTGTTTAGGAGGGGTTTTGTTTATTGACGAAGCTTATTCTCTTAATAATAATTGTCACCGTTCTGATTCTTTTGCAAAGGAATGTATCGACATTTTATGTGAATCTCTCAGTTTTCATCGCGACAATTTGATGGTCATTATTGCAGGTTATGAAGCTGAAATGACGGAATTTCTAAAAACAAACGAGGGTTTAGAAAGTAGATTTATTTGGAGATATAGAATTGAACCGTATAATTCCGAAGAAATGGCCTGTATTTTTCTGAAAATGTGTGATGAACAGGGGTGGTATGTAGATTACAATCGCGGTTTTCTTAATGAATGGTTCGAAAAAAACAGGGGTAATTTTAAATCGTATGGCAGAGATGTGGAAAAATTACTGACTCAAGTAAAAATAAAACATAGTCGTAGAATATTTAATGAACCCGAATCGAATAATGCTGTTAAAAAACGAATCACTATTCAGGACATGGAAGAAGGATACACCATGTTTCTAAAACACGGTTATTTAACAACGAATAAATCGTCATTCGCCCTTCAATCCATGTATATATAACTCTTGTGTATTTTTTTCGCCTAATAAAAAAATACATATTCTAATAAATGAACGCTCCAGGTGAATCAAGAAAAACAATAGTCATTAATGAAGGATATATTGACCCAAACGGTTCATTGATTTATTCTTCAAAACGAAGAAAACCTGCAAACAAAACGTTGAAAAATGTGAAAATTTCACCGCAATCAAAAGAAATAAGCAAACAAATTTTACAAAAAATCCGAGAAAGATACAAAAATATTTCATTTGACACACACACGCCACCAACACAGCAAACGTCGGAAGAAACCCATGTGAATGAAGAGAACCTGGATTTGGTTCAGTCTATTGATTTTTTGGAAAAACTCACTCAAAATGTCCAATCAAGACCTGTTCAATTAGACCATACCAAGCCACATGAACTACATCGTAAATATACTCCACAATACGGATGTCTTAAACGCGGTGTATTGCCGACATATCGGACTCTCTATAATACAACTCAGAAATATCATCACCCATCTCATCACACCCCACCTCACTCCCCTATTTCAATATCCTATAATACACCTGTTTATTCACAGCAAACAGTCAACACCCCTGTTACTCAAAATCCATATATCAATACCCCGGCTCTTTTACAGACCAAAAGTAAATCTATAGAAGACCCAATAGAACAGGAAATAAAAGATTTATCTATTCGTAGCCAATTTGCCGAATTAAAACAGGGTGTTCAGGATAATATTATTCTTGGAGAAGAAACACCACAACAAAACAACCTGTTGCAATTGGAGAAAAGTCCGGAAAATTTAAATTCTAAAAATTATCAAAAACGAACTGTTAGAAGAACACACCGGGTTGGTAGGTCTAGACGACTCCCTATCGTAAGTGTTCTTTTACCCAATAAAACCATTCGGTCAAAGGTATCAACACATTCCAAGACTTTAAAAACTCTTCCAATGCAACAGGTAAAGAATTCTTTGATTAAATCAGGAATGATTAAAATCGGTTCTGATGCTCCGGAAAATGTTTTGCGAGAAATTTACGAAAACATGTGTTTAATTGGAGGACCTGTTATGAATTACAACCCCGATGTTTTATATTACAACATGTTGCATAATTCCTAGGGAAAAACAGGACTTCCATGTAAAGATTGTATCATCTGTTTATAATACGCGACAAAATAACAATGTTGTCATTTTTATTTTCAATAATATCATTGGATTTATGAACTTGATTCCAATCAATCACATCAGAGGGTTCTTCATAACCGGAAGTATTTAAAAGGGGAACTATTCTCCTTCGGGGTATCCTTCCCGTTGTAGCTTTTATAATTGAACGATTCGCATGATTGGATGATTGAATGAAAAAATTCCTTCCTAATATAGCATTGTGTTTTTTCTTTTTGATTTCGTGTTCTCGGTCTATTAAAACCATAGTATCGTCTTCTCTTTCTATAGAAGGCAAAATAACAACCTGTTTATTTCGACGAATCCGATTTGCCTGAAACAATGGCGACATGTGGGTAAAATCGGTTATGAATTGTTTTTCCTCTTTTTCTTTTTCCATACTATTTATTATATCAATCTCTTATCTAAAAAAGGACGAGAAATTACTCCTAATAAGAACACCATTGGAATCCACCACCCTCTTTTACTACCCAATACTGAGGGTTCCTGTCCATAACTGAAAACCAAAAATGAAAAAGACGTTCACCGGAATTATTTAAAGTCCAATCGAACCCAATACAGAATTGTATTCCTTCTTCTTTTCCTAAATAAAAAGGCATTGTATTACGCAGAAGCACCCCTGTTTTTTCGTGCAAAACTACTATCGAATGGTAATATTTTCGAGAATTATCTTCGCTATAATGAACAACAGCTACACGTTCTTCAGCATTCCACCCTGGAATAAAAATAGACGAACTGCGGAAACATACACGGGGTATAATGGTCGTGTTGTTTTTAAAAGGTACAAGTCGTTCTTCCTTGGTTATTAAATTACGAAATACAATGCCTTCTAAAATCCATTTATATAAAACTTCGTCGTCGCTCCAAGGAATCCAATTTTTTTCACAATGTTCAGAAGAATGAATCGTCATGTTCGAAAATGTAGCTGTCTTCATTTCAAAAGACCCTGTTACTATTTGAGGAAAACCACAGGGTGTTTTATTTATATTGGTGGCAATGTAACAAGTGTCCCCCTGTTGGTTAGTCCATAATCTTACATCTTCCATACCTATCGAAAAAGAATGTTTGAATTCTGTGGCTGATTCTATATTCTCAGAAAATTTTGCTACAGTATAGGGTTTAAGTATTGGATAATAATTCCCATCATCTCCAAGTACCATTTTATACAACACATTTTCAGTCTTTAATATACACATGTTGTTATATATATCATTAATATCTTGAACAAAATAATTATAATCGTCTAATATGTAATAATTGACGTAACGAACAAGTAGCCAATAAGACCAATAAGATTTTTCATTAACCTGTTTAAAAAAACATAGGTTTGATGGAGTCCACTTCATAAACGGGTTTGAACTATTCATAATGGCTGGTTCTAATTTTGTATTAACATCCTTATTCAGAGATAGAGATTCAGGAAATACAACCTGTTGAAATAAAGGAACGAGGCAATTCACAAGGGCACGAGATGGAATACCCAATAATATCTGATCGTCAAACCCTGAAGAATACCATGTTGGTTGAAAATATCCACGATGTTCCATCCATGCCCAATAATTAACTTCCCAAGTCAAAGTTCCGTTATACTCCTTAATAAATTCGGGCATATTTTGATTGACTTGTCTATTCATTTCCAACAGGTGTTCTGTGTTGCCTAATATAAAGCAACCACAAAAACGGCATATTACAGATCGGTCAAAATACTGGCCCTGTTTTTCTCCAATACATCCTGGAATATAAACCGTGTCTAATTCTAATTGAGAGTTTCCAATAGTCTTTAGGAAAGACAAGGTCATATCAGGATTATAAAAAATATCTGCAATACTAAAATCTATCCAGACATATACCGATGATTTTGTATGAAATACATCTAATCTAATCGCTCTTTCCAAGAATTCAGTTTTTAACATTTTTAACCATATAGATTCAAGCGTATCCTTCTCCTGATTATCTTTATATGGAATATTCTTAAGTTGGTTATGATATTCCCTGTATAAATTAGTTTCAGTAAATGGCATTACATGTCCAATACGAAAAGTATCTCTATATTCGCATAACAAATAAATAAAAGGGGTAACATTATCTGTAAATAAAACGATTTGAATACCCGTTTGCAAAAGTTGGCGAAATTTTTCAAGACGAAATTCAAAACCCTGTGGATTTTTGTATATGGAAAAATACGATGTTACAAAAACCGGTCGCGAAGGCATTATACGAATATATACAAAATACAAAATTGATTTTATATTGTAATCATGTGGGTTTCTTCACATTCCCTTTTAAAAATGATGACTGATGAAAAAGTTAAACAGTGGGTATTGGTGTTTGATACAGAAACTACAGGGCTCATAAAGGGTCCACGTCCTCGTTCTTTAGAACAATATCCATATATTACTCAAATTACAGCAATTCTGTATTCTATTCATGAAAATAAAATCGTTAAAATATTAAACGAGTATGTAGCTTTACCGGATGATGTTCAAATTGAACAAGAGGCTTCACAAATTACCGGAATTACTAAAGAATTGTGTAGAGAACGAGGACGACCAATTGAAGAAATATTACAGGTGTTTTGTGAAATGGTATTCACCTGTAATATTTTAGTAGCACATAATTACGATTTTGATAGTGATGTAATAAAGACAGAACTGTTTCGATGTTCAGGACGTATTCCAAATTACTATGTAAAGATGTTTCAAGATAATTATCTTCGACATTTAAATGTTCGTACATTTTGCACGATGAAAAATAGTGTTGAACTCTGTTCTTTAAAAACAGCAAGTGGACGATTTAAATACCCCAAATTGATTGAATTGTATCGCTCCCTTTTTGGATTATCTAATATCGGTTCTGATTTGCATAATTCTGCTGTAGATACATGGGTCTGTCTGCGGTGCTTTTTGAAAATATATTGTCATGAAATTATTTCGGATGAAGAGTTTGCGGAAAAATTACAATGGCTGGTATCAATACCGAAAAAAAACAATGATTCCAAAAATACGGGGTTGGTTAATGTTTCCATTTCATCTAGAACAAGACAACTTTTCCCCTTGTAAAATAATAAAAGGATAAATTAAAGAAGGTCTTCTAAAATGGTGAATTTTTTATTGTCGAAAAAAAAGTTCTTGGAAGAATTTCAAAAAAAGAAAAAACCAACATTTCGCGAATTTACAAATAACTCTGTTGTTTTAAATTACAAGGGTGAACGAAAACCCCTGTTGGAATACGCCAAAATGCGCGATTTGACTCAAGACGATTTACATTTAGTACATCAGCAAATGATTGACCCTGAAACATACCTGTCTGCTTTCTACGACCGTTCTCTACAGGTGGATAAAGAAACTTATCTTGATGAACTGTCTAATGAAAAGGCGATGCCTAAAAACGCAATTGATAATGACCAAAAGACGAAATACAAGAATCTTATACGCAATCTGTTTTATCGCGAGATTTTAGAAGAGACACAATCTGGATTGGCAAATGTGAAATCGTTTCTAACTGTAGTTCGAGGGTTCTATTTGCTTGGAGAAATCGATTACAAATTGCTAACACCTAGTGCATTGCATTATATGCGAAAAAATCAAATCAGTAGCAATTTCTCGTCGTTTTATTTTCGTGCTTCCATTATGAACCCTTTTTTGGTCATGTCGTTACAAGAGTGTTATTTTAAAGCTGAACGTGTTTTTACACCGACATTGGGTTGGGGGTCGTATCTGACGGGTTTCTTAGCTTCCAACAGGTTTCCTATTAAGCAATATGTAGGCGTGGATGTCATTCCTTCAGTTTGTAGAAAAGTTTCGGCAATGATTCCTGAACATGTTCAAGGGGAAATCGTATGTCGTGGGTCGGAAATTTTAGCCAAAGATGCGCGTTTTTTTACGAAATACAAGGGTGTTTTTGACACGGTGTTTTTTAGTCCACCATACTACGAATTGGAAATGTATGCGGGAGATAAACAGAGTGTTCGACAATACCATACGTATGAGGAATGGTTGGATGGTTATTGGGCACCAACTATGCATTTATGTGCTACCGTGTTGAAAGATGGCGGAATAATGTGTTTTATTATTTCGGATTACGACAAATACTCTTTAGTAAATGATATGAAAACGAGAGCTTTATTATCAAAAGAATTCCGGTTTATTAAAAAAATCCCCATGTTGAACAAACAGGTTAATTATCGGGAAAAAGATAGAGGGGAACAAATCCTGTTTTTTACACGTGTTTGATAATATATTTGTATAAAAAAATGTCTATTATAGTATATACATTTTCTGGGATTATGAGTAAATTATTTAATATAGATGGGGATATAGATGGGTATGATTCTGAAATTATTGGTGGTGCTGGTAATACTTCATATGTGTATGATGATTCAGTAATAGAACAATTTTGTATTTATAGAGAAAAAAATTTTATTAAAGTAAAACAAGATTTAATAGAGTTATTTCTTAAAGATTCCAAAGAGAATATAGTACAATTAGAAAATAAAGAACAATTAGAAAATATATTAGATAAATTGATAAAAAATAAGGATGATGACGAAAATTTTGATAAATTTAAAGAAGAATTTAAAAAATTTATGTATCAAGGTCAAGGTACTACAGAACCTGGTGATAGCATTCCACCAAGTAAAACATTTTTTTATGATAAAATTATAGCTGATAATAAAAATAAAAAAGATATAACTACATCTGAAATAAAAGGGCAAGAGAATACTTTATCAACCGGTTGTATTCTCATAGGTGTTATTGATACATCTGGAAAATTTCTTGGAGTTAAAAGCGTTTCTGATAAAGATAAACCACTGTATGATGAATTAACAAATGTTGTCAAAGAATTAAGCGAAAACCCTCAAATTAATTTAAATAATTCAATTTACGATAATTTTTTATCAGACACCTGTAATAAAAAATTTGTAGATGATTATAAAAAAAAATTTCTTGATTCTACAGAGTTTACAGAGTTTAATAATAGTCCTTAACCCACCAGTATTTCGGAAATTACACCTTTTTACATTTTAAACGCCTATGATTAATTTCAGAATAGAACATAAAGAAAAATTACTTTTACACCCTTGAAGATTTAAATTGGCACCTAAAGGTGCCATTTAATTCATTCAATGGGATTACTGTTACCGATAAATGAATTAATAGTACCACAGCCCTTGGCTGTGTGTACCATTTTAAATCTTCATCGGTGTATAAAGCAAGTTATGGTTTCCTTGATTTTTCCAACTTCATGCTATGATTCTTTATGAGTGAGTCCCGAAGACAAATAAATGAGTCTTATAAAGAGGAGCATTGTAAATCACTAAAGCGTCCTTCACCATTGCACTCTCAATGGGTTAAGTTGGACCATCGTAGGTGTAATTCCTACTATTGACTTTACATTTTTATACAAAGTAAAACAGGCGTTTGAAATGTAAAAAGGTGTAAAACTAATATATAATCACCTCCTGTGGCTACTGGTCCATAAAGAAAATAACCCTGTATCATTTTTCTTTATGGACGATATAATTGTAAATCATCAAGCGTGTAAATGACACATTCAAAAGAGTTTCACATAAATTACAACCCTGTTATCGGGCAAGTATGCAATACAAAGGATAACTATCTACCTGTCCAACATTTTATAAATGGTAAATATTTAAATTCACATATATTATCAAAATTTGGATCAAAATTTTTTTTTTCCAAACTATAATATATGAAAATATCTCCAAAAAATGAATCCTGTTTTCCTTCCTTCTGTAATCCCTTCTGTAATAAACAACCAATTACTCGTTCAAAACTCATACGATTGTGTCTATTCGAGACACAATCCAATAATTTACTAATGTCATATTTACTATTTATAAAAGTTAAATAATCGTGTGTAATGATTGACATTCCACCAAAACAACCGTTCCATAATTCTTTGTCTTCATAAAATTTTGTCAATTCTGAATCATTAAAAATATTAATAATTCTTGTTTCATCTTCTACTTGGTCCCATCTGTGTTGAAAATCCCATAATACTTTATAATTCTTTACATCACTTATATCTATATATCTATTTATAAATACAGAATCATGGATTATTATAGCAACATCAAATATTTTATTATATAAATAGTAATAATAAGGCAATACTTCACCCCTTTTAGGATATTCACTATTTATGACGACTGTTTTATAAAATTCTTCGTTGGTTACATAATTATAATCACTATTATCATCTATTATTAGAATATTATTTTCTGGGTAATACCGTCTAATACATTCAAGACAATGAATCCAATATCTATTTGTATTTTCATTATTAACGTTCCTTAGTACAATAAATCCAAATGTTGGCATCGTATGTTATATCAAATATAATATATTTTTATATTTGATTAATCTAAAATCAATATATGAATTCTCATGTGGATGTAGTTGTTCTATTCAAGATGCTGTATTCTTTAAATAAATCAACACCTGTAGATAGTCTTAAATCAGCTACAACAGGAACAACAAATATAACCACAGATACAAGACCAATAACCACAGATACAACACCAGCAACAACAACAGCAATAACCACAGATACAACAACAGGAACACCAACACCAATAACCACATATACAATACCAACAGCAGACAACAACAACAATAAAAACCCCAATGTGGATGTAGTTGTTCTATTCAAGATGCTGTATTCTTTAAAACCACCAACACCTGTAGATAGTCTTAATTCAGCTACAACAGATACAACAAATATAACCACAGATACAAGACCAATAACCACAGATACAACACCAGCAACAACAACAGCAATAACCACAGATACAACAACAAGAACAACAAATATAACCACAGATACAACAACAGGAACAACAAATATAACCACAACAACGTCAGCACCAATAACCACACCAGCAACAACAACAGCAATAACCACAGATACAACAACAGGAACAACAAATATAACCACAGATACAACAACAGGAACAACAAATATAACCACAACAACGTCAGCACCAATAACCACACCAGCAACAACAACAGCAATAACCACAGATACAAGACCAATAACCACAGATACAACAACCACAGACAACAATAAAAACCCCAATGTGGATGTGGTTGTTCTATTCAAGATGCTGTATTCTTTAAATAAATCAACACCTGTAGATAGTCTTATTTCAGCTACAACATCAACAACAAATATAACCACAACGAATACAACAACAACAACGACAACAAATACAATAACCACACCAACAACGACAGCAACGACAACAACAACGACAACAACGACAGCAACGACAATATCACCGAATACAACAACAACAACGACAGCAAATACAACAACAACGACAGCAACGACAACAACAACGACAACAACGACAGCAACGACAACATCACCGAATACAACAACAACGACAGCAAATACAACAACAACGACAGCAAATACAACAACAGGACCACCAACACCATCAACAGAAGACAACATCAGTATAAACAACAACAACAATAAAGACCCCAATATGGATGTGGTTGTTCTATTCAAGATGCTTTATTCTTTAAGTTCGACTAATCGGCCAACAACAGCAACAACAACACCAACAACAGCAACAGCAAATACAACAACGACAACAACACCAATAACCACAACAGCAAATACAACAACGACAACACCAATAACCACAACACCAATAACCACAACACCAATAACCACAACAGCAATAACCACAACAGCAAATATAATAACGACAACAACAACTATTACAAACCCGTGTGATTATGGTTCTTACTCTATCACACGTAAGAATGACCATATCGAATGGAGAACTATTCGATGCAACGACAAGTGTGCTCAAAAGTTTGAAAAACACTTTGACTTGATTTGTTTCAAGGATGATTATCCAGATAAGCTTAAAATTATTGATTTAAAAAATAAATTGAATGAAGAAAAATACGCCCTGTTTAATAAAGGTAGTAAAATTGGAACATTTGTTTTTGCTTTTAGTGAAAATATTGATAATGATATTAAAATTCAAAACGCCATAAACGAAAATTGTCAAAGTTTATTATATCAATATCCCAATATCCCCCAAGCCCAAAGTACCACCCCCCATGTCATAAAAAATGTCACAAAAACAAAAACCCCTGTAATAAACAATGGCACATACAATGGCACATACAATACTATATTGCTACAGGGTGTTTCAACGTATGCTATAATAAATTATGAAAACACTGATTATAGTGTGGAAAATTTTATTCAATACAGGAGTAAAGTTAAGCAGGATTTAAAAAAATCTAAATCGGTTACCTATAATTTTGCAAATGAAAAGATTAAATTAAATGGAATTGAAAAGATTTTGAAAGAAACAGTGGATATTTCAACGACTATTAAAAATATTGAAAAAATAGAAAAGGAGAAAAATATTAGTAATGGAAATAAGAGTAATGGAAATAAGAGTAATGGAAGTATTAGTAATGGAAATAATGAAAACAAACGAATCAATGAGACATGCCTGTTGTTTAAAAATATGTTATTCGAATTAAAAACCGGTACTCAATTAGATAATATTGATTTATTTAAAATACGCAATTTTGAATGTTTCGTCCCTCTTGACATGGCCGAATACGATATTTATAGTTATTATTACGACGAAGTTACAAAAATCCCTCTTGAAAATTTCCCAATTGAATTTGTTCAATTAGTTCACAAGGGGGGGCAGGTGAATAAAAATTTGGAAAAATTTCATTACGAATATTTTGGAAATTTACAATTGAATCAAATCAAAGAATTATTAAAAGAAAAGAATGGGCCTCAAAGGTCGGTTATAACAGGGGACATATTGGATGAAGCTGATAAAAAAATGAATAACACGAATAATTCGACAGGTTTATTATCAAAAGGAAAATTGTTTCGTTACAATAAAAGAATATATGTTAACCATTCTATTAATTGCAAAGGTGCTACTGATTTTCCACCCCCTGTAGAAATAAAACCGACAATTATGTCCCCAAACTAGTTTTTATGGGTTTTTTATGCTATAATAATAAAATAAAAAACGGATTTACATATTCTGGTGTCGGGTTAAATTTCGCGCACAAGCAAAAAGATTGCCTTCTTTGCAAGAAATCATATCGCCATAGCAGAAATCACTAAACGCCTGTTGGTCATTTGGTATGGTGGTAGCATTGTTGCTTATAAAGGGTCGCAATGATTTCTCAAAATCATAATTGTCGCCTAAATTTGAAAAAAGACGTTCTGCTATTTCGGGTATAGTTGGATTAGCGCGGGCTACTAATTCTTTAGCTGAAGACAAAATCGAATCCTGTGTTTTTACATCGTGAATCGGAGGAGCAGGTTTTTTCTGTGGATTTGATGCATAATCAGTCAACATTACGTTTGAAAATGGGTTTGTGGTGGGCGGAATATCGTAAATGTCTGCTGGGTCATAATTTGCGGAAATGTCTTGGTTCATTAATAAAACGTCAACAGGGTTTTCTAAAGCCTCTATTTTTTTAATGGTGGAATATTGAACAACCCAAATAATGAAAAGTGTGAATAGACCCACGATTAAAAAAGACGGCCTTTTAAACACAAAAAACAAGAGGATAGACAACAGGATTACCAAACGAGAGATGGCATTTAATTGTTCATTATAAGTCATGGTCTGAGTAGGGAAAAGGTCTGTAATTTGGTACAACAGGATGTTTGGGTCATCGCCCCAAAAGGGTGTATGTTTTGGTTCATTCACATTTTTCTTTGAAAGAGGTGGGACAATTTCCTCTGTATTCAACAGGGTGTTTGATTGGACGTCTGAATTTATAGGTTGATATACCTTCTGTGGTTGATGAATCTGTAAAGGGGAAGAAAAATCCTGATTAAATTGACTTTGATTTAATTTTATTAAAGAATCCATTTATTTACAGGTTGTATTATATTATTCGTAGATTATCCACATAGCCTTATGAACAACCCACCTGTTGGTCTAATGGCTTGGCAAAGGAATATAATACAACCCTGTTGGATTGGGTTTAGTAATCCACGTTTGAAAACGTCCTAAAGGATAAAACCGACTAGAGTAGGAGTATTTTTTGATTCCTGCTTTTTTGCTGGCATCCGTCTGAGAACAGGAACTTTTTGGACCACGCAGTTTTTCCAAAGGAGATGGACCACAGGTGTAGGTTGTTGATTTTGAAACATTCGGTGTTGGTCCTGCCAAAAAAACAGGTGTTGTTTCACAAGTGTTTAAAGATTTTCTACACTTTGTTGGTGCACATTTTCCACTTCCTCTCAATCTGGCACGTACTCTAGAAATATCCTGTTTTATTGTATTGAAATTGTGATTTCCATAACTCATTGAACCCCCGGATGCGTTTATTGTAGACTGTCCAATTCCTATAGCCTTCTCCTTGGCTACGATAGAAGAAGCATCCCTGTTGGCATTCGGTATCCATTTTTTTCCGAAGTTGGTAGGGTCATTTGTATTAAAAGGGACAGCCGTTCCGTTTAGCCATTTCTGTTTTTGATTAATAAGGGGTGGTTGATAACGTTCAATATATTCTTTACGACTCATTACAAAGTCTGATTCGTTAAACACATTAATATCTTTGGCTGGTGAAGCCTTTATACCAGTCAAAAGGCCGTTATTCATAACTTGAAATTTGGGCAATTCACAGTTTCCAACAAATAAGTTAGAAGCCAACATGGTATTTTTAATGTTTGATTGGATAGAATATTATATTGAATATAGATTTTCTATTTTCTCAGTTTAGTTTAATATATTAAAGAAATGAGTACAGATTTTGAAAAGAACGTTGTCGTAATTAAAAACAATGAACAATGGATAAATGAATCCCAAAAAAAACACGTATTTGTTATGTTTTTTATGAACGGGTGCGGTCCGTGTAATTACACAAAGCCTTTGTGGGAAGAAATCGCTAAAATCTTTAATAATAAAAAAGACGTTTTGATTTGCGCGGTGGAATCCGAAGTTATTGGTCATATTTTTCCAGACAGCGGTATAACGGGTTTTCCAACACTGCGGTATTATCACAGGGGAATTTTTAAAGAGAATTTTCAAGGCTCACAACGTTCTGTTGATGAGTTCAAAAAATGGATAAATAATGCGATAAATAAGAAAAGAAAAGGTGGAAAAACCCACAAAAAATACAATCTAAAAAAAAGACGGTCTTCGCGAAAAAGAACACGTAATTGGCTAAATCTTTGGTAGACTATAATCCTTTGGTAAACTATAATCCTTTGGTAAACTATAATCCTTTGGTAGACTATAATCCTTTGGTAGACGATAAGATTATTGTTGGTACACGATAATCTTATTGGAACATATACGATTTTTACTCGGTCTTGCAATAAAAAGAACCCATCTGTTGTCAAACAATCACCGTCGTGTATCGTGTTTTATGCAGGAACAAAACCATAATCCCGCAATTGTTCGGCATCTTTTACTAAAATTCGTGTTTGGATGTAGCGTTGAAAAGGATAAAAGACACCTACACTCTGTGGGTTTAAAATGGGGTAATCCCAATGACGATTCGCTATATCCAATTCACGAAACTGCCATGCCGGTTGTGAAGCACGGGATTCCAAAACAAACGGTGAAGCAACAGGGTATTCTACTTTTTGCTGAGGAACGCGATGTTGATTATATTCCATTACATCTCCACGAAAAGTGTTTCGTGTCATTCCTTTTAAATCGCTCTCAAGATTTACTGTATCAGCCATTAAATTAGCTCCCCATTGTTGAAGACGTATATTTGGGTCTTCTAAAAAAGGCAAATATTCTCCTGGGCCTGGAGTATTCAGTTGTCTTAATCCAGGATACACAGACTCCTCTAAACGCTTCTGAATACGTGCTGGGTCGTTATTAAAAGAAGACAACATCTTGTAAATTGTAAAAAGATTATTATATTAGATTAGTATATTATTCCTCTTCCAGTTCATCTATATCTAAAAGGCTTGTACATTTCTTGTATTGTCTTCCATCTGAATATCCCCTTTTGTTAAGAATAATAAAATCTTTTGGTCCAAGTTCTATTGTATTTAATTGTTTATCGATTAACACGATTTTATAAGGGTCGTTTGGAGAATAATTATTCCAAAAAACACCGTATCTTGTTTTTATCCACCATTTAACAAACCCGAAAGATAATAATTGATTTCCACATATATAAAATTCAGGGCCTAGTTCAATATCAAATTCAACACCTGTTTCACTTACATACAGAATACTTATAAAACAGGGTTTAATAATCTCGCGGGTGTAAATATCGAGATGAAAAAAATTCGTCAAAGACCAAACTAAAAACCCAACCCCTGTTTTCTTAATATATACATCGGGGTGTTTGCCTCGATACACTTTATAAATTTTATCCATTTCCCAACAGGGTTCCTCTGATTTTCCATGTATCCAAATATTTATTTTTTTCGAAATCAGTGATGTATAATACAAGAACCATACATCTTGGTTTTGTTCAATTTTCGTTTTAAAATAAATTAAAATGTCCAATGTAGGACGTATCAATGTAACCACAAAACTAATGATTGGCTTCCAATTAAACATTTACCTTTCGTTGTTTCAACACGTGTTTTTTAGAATTTATAAAAAAATCTATTTATACTTTTTTATCGTTGCCTTTATGGTGTAGAATGGTGTCGGTATTATTCGCGTTTGACTCTTTTACACCCTTGAAGATTTAAATCGGCTCCTAAAGGAGCCCTTTAATTCATTCAATGGGATTACTGTTACCGATAAATGAATTAATAGTACCACAGCCCTTGGCTGTGTGTACCATTTTAAATCTTCATCGGTGTATAATCGACAATAGGTTTACAGAAATTTCGACAAACATTACACGTGTTTTGGCTAAACCCTGTTGTATGCAGTTTATTTTTCGTTTTAAAGGAAATACACGTTTCAGGGATATTCGTTTTATGATTCATCCAGAAATCATCCAAAATGTCAAAGTAATTGATTACAGTATATGACGAATACTTATTTTTGTCTATTCCGGTGAGTGGGTCTCTACAAATCGGACAAGATGTATCTATGTTTTTATTCAAATAAGAATAATTTTGCAAACAGGAATAGTGAAAACAGTGTCCACAATCAGTCAATTGTGCATCGCGTTTATGAAAGATACCTTCGTAACAAATTGGACATTCTTCACCAATCTTGATGTAATGTTTTTTTTTCAAATTATCGTAAATATCATTTTTTTGTACACGTTTAGCTAAACAGGTTCGCCCGTTTTTCCCTTGTCCAGTAGCCCAATAATAATAATCTGTTGTTTTTTCAATCGTGTTATTACCGATTGTTATAGGGTAAACAACAGGGGATTCTTTCTGTAAATTTAGGTAAAGAAGGCTGTTGCGTTCATGACAATACAATACATCTTCCAAAGTTACCGACATTGTTGATGACAAATTAAACCAATAGTTTATCGATATTATATCAGTGGATAGTAGTGTCGATTTAAATCAATTTTACTCTCATTTACACAGATAAATGAACATTTTGACAATTTTGTTTTTTCGAAAACAGAAAAAACAGAATAATCTAAATATCTAAAACAATCGAAGAATTGTTTTTGTCCGATTTGTTTCTTCTACCTCTTCCTTTTCTCGGCATTTGTTGGTTAGATAATTCTTTAAGAGAACTAATACTAATTAAACTGTCATCATTTACACTATGGGCTTGTAAAACCTCCTGTTGCACTTGTAAATCGGAAAAAGACGGTTGTTTTTCAAACGTTTCTTCCTTTTGTTTGAGACCAGCCAAAATATTGTCTAAATCAACAGATGATGGACCTTTCATTTCAGGACGTGTTTGTGGTCTTACAGAGTACTCTTGTTTTGTAAGAGAACCGAAAGACTGATTTATTTCAATACCCGGTTCTTGAGTCGAACCGACATTTCCTAAACCACCACTTCGAGCCATATCTAAATCTGGACGAGAATTCTGGGTATATTGCATACTTTTACCAACAGGTGTGGTTTTTTTTATGTTTGCAGGGTTGCGAGTCTCTATTGGTGGCGGTGGAGGACCATGTTTCATATCTGGCTTGGGGTCTTTATGCATCATATCTTGTGCAAAATTCATCATTGGATTTCCTTTTAATTCTGGTATCGAATTAAATGTATCAACAGTAGCACTCATAAAATTCTTCATTACTTCGGGATTATCTCGGATTACATTATCCATACTTGGAACCGATGAAGAAATCATCCTGTTGGTTAAACTAATCCAGAAGGCGCTTGTTGCAATTTTCAACAGGAGTTTTACTTCAGGAGCCAATTTTCCCCCCTTGTATTTTTCATATAATTCCCCGAAAACCTCGTCGTCGTCTTCTAAATCCTCAGCCATTTTTTCCCCCCAACCTGTTAAATCCATCCCGAATGGGTCGTATGTATTGTTTAATAATTCCATTGTATTGATACCATTAAAAAACCACTGTTTTTGCAATTTAATACTTTCCTGTTTTAGTTTTTCTTCCATAAAACTGTTGTATTCATCTTCAATCTCTTCATAAGTCGAATCGGAATTTACAGACAGACCTGTTATTGACCCTTTTTTTGCTAATTCTTCCAAGCGTTTCAACATGGAACGTTTTTTGCGGTTCTGTTCTCTCGTTGGTTGAGAACGACCTCTTGATTCTGGAATTGCATTTGAAAAAGAAGCTTCATTCACTTTGGAATATCCATCCCATGTTTTCGTTGTAGCATTTTCTCCTAAATACTCGGCTGAAGCCTGACCTATTTTTGGTTCATTGTCTTTAGAACCACCACCACCACCGCCCAAAAAAGACGAAAAAAATCCACCACTCCCCCCAGAACTGTTTGTGCTTATATTTGGACGAACATCACTCAAGTTATTCAGTTCCTTCTCTAAAGAATCGAGGTCCATAACACCTGTTGATGAAGACGAAGAACCAGAACCATTTTTCAATAAAAAATCATAATCATTCGTTGAATCAAACTCCGAAACGCCAATATCTATTATTTCGTTCATAACGAGTTTAGTCAAATTATTATCTTATCCACATACTATTTATTTTTCACTTTGACGAACCAAACACCCTGTAAAAAACAATCAGACAAATCATCTTTTTTCTTATGAGACAGAAAGAATTCTAAATGGGATTGTGGGCATATACGCCTCACTAATTCTACAGAGTTCTTCTTGTTTTCCGAATAATTCGACGTTTTTTTAACAGGTTCTGTTTGTGGGACAACGTTCTCTTTGTTTTTGGAAGAAGTCACATAAACATCCTGTATCGTTTGTCTTAAAAGGGAAGTCGTCGGTGGTAATCTTAAATTCCCTTTGTTGTGTGAACTAATATATTCTATATGGGCATCGGGTGTCTTTAGAAGAAAGAAAGTGGTTATCATCCCCTGTATTGTTTTCATACGGTTCGCCAAATTCCCGATTTGATTCTCAATCAAACAATATTTTATATCTTCTAAAGGAACTCTCTCAGACAACAGGGTGTTTAATCTTCGTCCAATTTCAATAAGGCTTATATCACCCGTCTTTGGAAGAGGTTTTCTCTTTTTCAACAGGTTGTTTTTAATGTGTTGTATAACCGCTGTTTTTGAACGAATATTCATTTCCAAACCAGTCTGTTGTTTCTCGGAAACCACCTGTTGCAACTCTTCAATTGTTTTGGATTGAAGTTTAACAACCGGTAGAAAAAAGGGGGATAATTTTGCGTGTTTTTCACAAAAGGTTTGGTCTTCTTTCGGAGAAACATAAAGGGATTTTTTACAACATTTACTACAGGTGGTTTTGGGTGGCGGGATTTCGTCAGACTGTCTTGGGGGTATTAAGTTTAAAATATCCCACTGAATGATTTGAATTTCTTCCGTCGTCGGTTCATACGAAAACAGAACATATGATAAATGTTTAATTCCTATGTCAAAACTTATCACTGTTTTTGACATTGGATTATTATAAGTTATATACAAATGTTTTTATTGTGTTTATTTTACATCGGTGAATGCCCCATCAAGGGTGTATCATCTATTTTCGACTTGTGAAAAAGGAAGAAAATATACGATGAGGGATGTTTGGGGTAAAATTGAAATCTAAACAGGAGTTATTTTGTTATTATACAACAAAATAATTTACACAAATAATTTACAAAATGAAAATCACATTACGCACACATCAAGAACAAGCATACGATAGTATTTTAGAGCGATTTCAATTCGGGTCCAAAGCCCTTTTGAAAATGTTTTGTGGGAGTGGTAAAACCCGGGTAGCCTTTAAACTTCTTGTAGAACGCAAACGCAAATTGTCTGTCATTGCGTTTCCAAGTATCGCACTAATTGACCAATTCAATTTAGACTATCTGTTGAATGATACATGGGCTCCGTATTTGCAAAACATTTCCTTGTTAAGCATTTGTTCTCGCAAAGAATTTCATGAAAAAAATCATATTCGTTATTGTACAGATGAAAAAACCATTTTGAACTTTTTACAGGCTGATTCTTCAGAATTTAAAATATGTTGTGTGACTTATCAGAGTTTTCCAACTTTGATGAAATGTTTGCCCGTTATTGATTTCATTGTGTATGATGAAGCACATCATATTTTAGGTGAAAAAATCCAACAAATTGTGTTTGACGACACTTTTTGTCCCAAGCATTCTTTGTTTATGACTGCTACACCTAAAAATCAAAACGGGATTTACATGGTTGACGAAGGAGACCATACCTCGGTATGTGGTCCTATTGTATACAAATACACACACGCACAAGGTGTTCAAGACCTTATCTTGAATGGATTCCATATTTTGATTGACTTGTTTATTCAATCCGAACAAAAGGATGAAACAGAAACAGAACAGTCTGTTTATGAATCTATTTGTCGAGCTGTATTACAAACAGGTAATAATCGCGTGTTGACTTTTCATTCTCGTTCGGAAACCGAGCATTCGACAAGAACCAATGTCGTGGAATTTGTCCATGAAAAAGTAATGAAAACGGCTTTTCAAAAAGTCTTGAAAACAGAATTCCCCGAGTTGAAAAATAAATACAAACATTTGCATTTCAAAGGTATAACAGCAGGGACTCGAAACAAACGAACCCTGTTGGAAAATTTCGACCAATGTCCAGACAATGAGATTTATATATTGGCTTCGTGTAAAACTATCAATGAAGGTATTGATACGAAAAATGCCAATATGTGTGTTTTCGTCGATCCCAAAAATTCTCCAAGTGATATTATTCAAAATATTGGTCGAATTACTCGATTGCCTAGAAAGGATATTTCGTTTGCAACTGTCTTGTTACCTTGTGGGGTAGATGCTACGAAATATTCGGCTTCACAAACACGCGAAGAACGAGATGCTGTGATTCGTGAAGATATGAACACCGGAGGTAATTTCAGTTCTATTTTACACCGATGAAGATTTAAAATGGTACACACAGCCAAGGGCTGTGGTACTATTAATTCATTTATCGGTAACAGTAATCCCATTGAATGAATTAAATGGCACCTAAAGGTGCCAATTTAAATCTTCAAGGGTGTAAATGTTTTGGCTGCATTGAAACATGATGACGAAGAACTATACAATCTGCATCTGGAATATCCAGATAGATTTTCACCGGATGAAATGGAAGAGAACTTTGAACAACATGGATATGAAGTTGAACGAGAAAATGAAGATGAGTATGAGGAAGAACATGGACTGGAATTAATTCAAGTTCTGGAAAATGTTCTTGAAGAAGATTTGTCGGATTATGATTCAGATATAGAAACTGATTCCAATTCAAGAGAACAATTGTTGAACCAAATCGCAGAGGATTACAACGCAACGATTCATATTCATACAACCTGTATAGATAGCCCTATACAGGTGTTTGGACAAGGCGATGACCACATTATTCATATTTATGAACAAGACGAAGGCGAATACTTTGCTTTGAAACCTATGCAAGACCGAACGGTTTCTGAAGTCATAAATCCACCGCGAAGAAAGAGGCTAATGAGCGTTCATACGAATGACGATGTGCAAATCTTGTGGAATGTTTCGAGTTCCGTGGATATGACAAAAGAAATTGTTGGGGTGGTGATTGATTGTGAAGTGGTTCGAAAAGACCCGATGGAAGTGGCAAAAGATATTGTGAATCGTGCTAAAACAAGACAAGAAAACGGACAAAATATGTTACCACGAAGAATTCATGATAAAAAGAATCGAAACACACCTGAATTGGAACAAGAATACAGAGATGCAACAAAACTGTGTAATTGGAAACAGGGTTTGAAAGGCAAAGGAAAATCAAGATGTTCCGAAGATGTTAAAAATTATCTCGACATCAATCTTCCAGGATGGAGATATGAACAAGAAGACACTCCTGTATCATCAAATCCTAAAATCAAATCCAAAAAATCCATGGAGAAACCAAATCCATCCATCAAAATCCCTGTAAAGACACTTGAAACATCAAGACCTCCAGCAAAATCTCAATTATCTATTCTACATCAAAAATACAAAACCATGAATTCTTCTAATTTACACGATGAATTTCAAACACATCCTGAAACATGGCACGAATACCATCGAATATCCGAAGAAAATGAGCAATCTTTTCCAGATGAAGAGATTCCGCATCGTCGCATCATTCAATACTTGGAAA